>Ga0209956_1000003_pt1:0-17500 | contig 225119 bp, 193 predicted proteins | sample SalPon2A_C_D1_MG_FD_185720 | JGI IMG/M metagenome (GOLD analysis project Ga0209956, IMG submission 185720) | Soil microbial communities from South San Francisco under conditions of wetland restoration - Salt Pond MetaG R2A_C_D1_MG (SPAdes)... | ecosystem: Environmental > Terrestrial >...
CGCCCGGGGGGAGGCAAGCTCCCCCCCTACGCTCCAGCTTCGCGAGACGGGACCCAATGCGAACCCGCTGCATCTCCGAGATTCGCCCCTCTCCCGGGGGTGCGGGTGGCCGGGCTGGGAGAGGGGACGGGGGTGAGGGACCACCCGGCGCGCCCGTCAGAGCCACCCTCGCAGCCCACCACCGCAAGCGCCGAAGGCGCGTCCGGCAACAGCCCCGGGCGTCAGCCCGGGGTCCCCGTCACCCGCCAGATCCCGAGAACCCCGAAGGGGTGACAGGGAGGGGGCCTCCGGGAGCTCCACCCCCGCCCGGGGATCAATCCCCGGGCTCCTGAACAGCGCCCCCTGCGGGGGCTTCCCCCGCCCTCCCCAGGGCGGTCAGCGGATGGCGCCTCGTGGAAACACCTTCCACCGCAGAGCCAAGCAAAGTAGGGGGTCAGCTTGCCTGGCCCCGGGCGGGGGAAAGGTGCGGCAGGATGCAGCGGGCTCCGATACCGAGCCGTCCCCCCGCCCGGGGGGAGGCAAGCTCCCCCCCTACGCTCCAGCTTCGCGAGACGGGACCCAATGCGAACCCGCTGCATCTCCGAGATTCGCCCCTCTCCCGGGGGTGCGGGTGGCCGGGCTGGGAGAGGGGATGGGGGTGAGGGATCATTCGGGCGGGGGAGGCTTCGGCGGGCTCGGATCCCGGGCCTTCCCCCACCCGGGGGGAGGCAAGCTCCCCCCCTACGTTCCAGCTTCGCGAGATCAACCGCCAAGGTGGCGGCAGCGGCTGTGAGGGCCTGATACCCTGCCTCAACATGCAGGCCGTTCTCGACGCCGTTCGGGCCGCGTTTCATCGGCCGGAGACCCGTACCTACCGCATCGTCCAGGGATTCGTCTGGGGGCTGATCGCGGTCTCCGTGGTGATCCTCCTGCTCGAGCTCTTCGTGCCGGCGTCCCGCCTTCCTTCCTGGCTCGAAGCCCTGGATCGCACGGTGCTGGGGATCTTCGTGGTCGAGATCCTGCTGCGCATCCTGTCGTTCCATCCCCAGTCCCTCGACCTCTTCCAGCTTTCGCCGCCGGGGCGCCTCCGGGCCCACGTGCTGGGTCGTCTGCGCTACGCCTTGCAGCCGTTGAATCTGTTCGACATCCTGGCGGTGTCGTCGCTGCTGCCGGGGCTACGCGGCCTGCGCGCGCTGCGTTTGCTGCGTCTCGCGCGCACCCCCAGGATCTTCCGCTACAGCACACCCTTCCAGGGGCTCCAGCGGGCGTTCCAGGACAACAAGCTGCTCTTCGTCTTCGCCTTCAGTGTGTTCGGTGCGTCGGTGCTCCTGGGGGGTCTCAGCTTCTATCTGGCGGAGTCGGCGGCGGGGCCTACGGAGCCGGCGGGGAGCGCCCCGAGCCTGGGCAACGCCATCTGGTGGGCGATCGTCACCCTCACCACTGTCGGCTTTGGGGACATCACTCCGGTCACCTGGCAGGGCAAGGTGGTGGGCTCCGCGTTGATGGTCACCGGGATGTTCAACCTGGCGTTGTTCGCCGGCATCGTCGGCAACACCATCCTGCACGCGGTACTGTCGATCCGGGAGGAACAATTTCGTATGAGTGGGATCCTCAATCACCTGGTGATCTGCGGCTACGATCCGGGCTGCCGGATGCTGCTCGACGCCATCGTCGCCGAGATCGACGTGGAGCACGCCCCGGTGGTGCTGTTCGCCGAGGGAGAGCGGCCGGGGGACCTGCCCGCCTCCTTCATGTGGGTCCCGGGGGACCCGACCAAGGAGAGCGAGCTCGACAAGGTGCGGCTCACCCACGCGGAGGCGGCCATCGTGGTCGGAGCCCGCAGCCTCCCGCCCCAGAGCGCCGACGCCAACACCATCCTGACGGTGTTCACCCTGCGCTCCCACCTGGCCAAGAAGAGCAAGTCCGAGGCGCGCAAACGGCCCCTGTACATCGTGGCGGAGATCCTGGAGACGGAAAACGTCGACCACGCCCAGGCCGCCGGAGCCGACGAGGTGATCGAATCGACGCGGCTGGGGTTCTCGCTGCTGGCCCACGCGGTGACCACCCCGGGCAGCGGCGCGGTGATGAGCCAGGTGGTCTCCGCCGGCGCTCACAGCCTGTTCATCGGCTCCCTGCCGGTGGGCTGGGAGGCGCCCCTGCCCTTCCAACAGCTCGCCCAGCGGCTCAAGCGGGAGCGGGGCATCCTGCTGCTTGGGGTACGGGATCCACGGACCGGCGAGAACCACCTCAACCCGCCGGACGACCTGCCGGTGGGACCGGACACCCAGGTGCTCTATCTGGCGGAGGGACCCTTTCGATCCTGAGCGGGAGTGAGGATTTTCCCATGCCGGGTCGTTCTCTAGGATAGGACCACGACCGGTTCCCCTGGCTGGACAACGAGATCCAGTAGCTATAGAGTGTTTAGATACTTCTGAGCATTGAAGGCTCGATTCCACCCCCGGAATCTGCGGGGTGGCTGGTATGAAGGAGAGCGGGCTTGAGCCGGTCCTCTGGCGAACCTTGGAGGAGAGCCCATGAAGCGAGAAATACCCCTTTACACCCTTGAAGGTGTCCGCGACGCGGACATCACGACTCATCCGATCACCACCGAAGACGGCCTGGGTCTCAGTGCCTTGCGCTTCCTGCGCCAGGACTGTGACGACGTGGTGCTGATCATCCACGGTCTGACCACGTCCACCGACATGTTCGTGATGCCGGAGCACTACAACCTGGTGAGCTATCTGCTCGATCATGGCTTCACGGACGTCTGGTCCTTCGACTTCCGAATGAGCAACCGGCACAGCTACAACATGCGCCGCAGCCGTTTCAACATGGACGACATCGCGCTCTACGACTTCCCCGCCGGGGTCCGCGAGATCCGCAAGCACATCGGCGACCGGCGGCTGCACGTGATCTGCCACTGCCTGGGCTCGGTGTCGTTCATGATGAGCCTCTTCGGTCGCGCCACCACGGGAATCACCAGCGTCATCGCCAACAGCGTGTCGCTGACCCCTCGAGTGCCCGGCTGGTCGCGGATCAAGCTGAGCCTCGCCCCGTTTCTGATCGAGTACGTCCTGCAGGTCCCCTATCTCAACCCCCTGTGGAGCGAGGACCCCGGGCTGACGGTGGGCAAGGTGACCTCCCGCTTCGTCTCGATGTTCCACCGGGAGTGCGACGTGCCGGCCTGCCACATGCTGAGCCTGATGTGGGGCACCGGTTGGCCCGCGCTGTACGAGCACGAGAACCTGGCCGACGTGACCCACCGGCGGGGCGGCGACCTGTATGGGCCCACCAGCATGCATTACTACCGTCACGTCCGGAAAATGCTCAGTGCGAACAACACGGCGGTCAAATACGACCCGGCCAACACTCGCTACGAGGCCCTGCCGGACAACTACTTCGAGCACGCCCGGGAGATCGAGACTCCGGTGCTCTTCATGACCGGCGAGAACAATCGGGTCTTCACGGACTCCAACATCGTCTGCCACGAGCGGCTCGAGAAGCTCGTGCCCGGACGGCACGAGCTCCACGTCTTTCCGGGCTACGGCCACCAGGACGTCTTTATGGGCAAGACCAACGATCGGGACATCTTCCCCAGGCTCGTGCAGTTCCTCGACAAGCACCGCCAGGGGTACCCGCAGGTCGAGGAGCCACCGGTGGCCGCCGCGGTCGGAATGTAGCGCGGCTGCGATCCGTGCAACCTCGGACAGCGCCGCTCGGCAGTCATCGCACCTGGACTCATCGCACCTGGATTCATCGCACCTGGAATGACAAGGGGGGGTCATGCAGACCAAGACCAAGATCGGAATGTGGATGCTCACCTTGCTGGCGATCACCTTCGGGGTGATCGACGCCCGCGGGGGATTGATCCATCTGAGGACTCCCGACTGGGGTACCCACCACGCAGAGTTCCACATGATCACCGGGTTGTTCTACACCCTGGCTCTGTGCGCGATCATCATCGTCTTGACCTGGATCCCACTCAAGCGGGGCGAGCGATGGGCGTGGTGGACGATCGCCGTCGCCGCCGTCACCATTCACGGCGGTCACTTCCTCGGAGACGTCCTGACCGAGGGAGGTCTTCGGGGTGGAGGCACCGCCCAGGGGCCGGGGATGATCTTCTACTCGCTCACCGGCCTGGCGTTGCTGCTCTATCTGATCGCGCTCGGGCTGACGCGCTCCCACGCCCGCTCTTAGACAGCTCGAGGGTCGCAACCTGACATACCCCATGAGAGACATGCCACAACGCACACGATCCGAGTCGAGGGGAGGCTGACATGCATCGCTGGCTCAGGCTGCTCGGTCTGATCTCCTTCTGGAGCTATCTGGCCTCACTCGTGGTCCTCGGTCTGTTCGGGCTCCTGGCGCCGGGGCTCGAGCTCGGGACTCTCTACGACCTGCGTCTGGATTCGCTGGACCCTGAGGCGCAGGCGACCCTTCTCCATCAGTACCGGTTCCTGAAGGTCTTCGTCCTGGGGATCGCGGCTTTCGCCTGGATCTTCCGCCGGCAGATCTTCGAGCAGACTCTGTACAAGGGGCTCTTCCTGGCCGTTCTGTTCGGCGCCGCGGGCGCGCGGCTCCTCTCGCTTTTGGCGGACGGCGAGCCGCACCGTTTGCTGATCTCCTTCACCGCTTCGGAATTCGTCTTCGGGATTCTCATCGCCTTCGGGCTGCGCACCGGAGGGCAGACCGACCTGTCGGAAAGGACGGAATCATGAGCGACCCAACCACGAGCGACCCAACCACGAGCGACCCAACCACGAGCGACCCGCCGAGCGGCGATCGGCCGGTAGGGCTCAGCTTCCGCGAGACCATGGCCGGAGGCTTCGCCCTCGGCGAGACCGATCCCGAGGTGGGGCAGGAGGCGGGGAAGCGGCAGGGGTTCGAGCTCGCCATGCATGCCAAGGTGAGCCTCGACGATCTCAAGCGCTTTCTCGACGACCCGCAGCACCGCGGAAACCTCGGAGGGACCATCGACTTTCCACCTCTGGGAAAAGAGATCCCGGCTGCCACCGGCGTCTTCAACCTGTTTCATCCCACCGACGATCCCAAGCTCAAGCTGATGGTGTACGAGCTCGGGTTCCAACACGGGGGGAAAGATTACTACCTGGCTGGTCAAAAGGAAGTGCGGGACGACCCGGGGTTCGATCTCTGGCGGGACACCACAACGCTTCTCACCCGCCTCCATGAAGGCAAAGACAAGAGCGGGCCGGTGGTGGGAGCGGGAATCCTGTCGCTCGGTATCACCCACCTGGTCAAGCTGCTCTCCACGGTGCAGGTCACCGACGCCGGCTCTGCCGGCGAAAAGGCGAGAGCGGTGGCGAGCTTCGGGCGCTTCTTTCTCGGTGAGCTGTGGGATTCCTACGTCCGCTACACCGGCACCGACACCACTCACGACGAGGAGGACTGAGAGCTGATGCCGGAAGCGAGCCCACCCCGGACCCGACCCTGGCCCGACGACTGCCCCCGGCCGCCGGAAACGCTGGCCGACCTTCCTTTCGAGCGGCAACCGATGGTGGATTGGCTGGCTCCACGCCAGCTCGCCAGCACCGGCATCAAGGCGGTGCTCTCCAGCATCTTCGGCGCCTATGCCGACAAGCGCGAGGTCCAGGCTGCGCTCTACGACATGGGGAAGGGCGAGGAGCTCTACGATGGCGTCTACGGGGAGACCGAGGAGTCCGAGGACGGCTTTTGGCTCGACTACTGCGCCGATCTGGGAGACGGGTTCAACCCCACGTACAGCCTCGCCTGGCTGCTCTCCCGCAAACGTCTGACCGTACCGGGAAGGGACGAGCCCTCGAAGCGCGGCCGACTGCTCGTCCTGGGCGGCGACCAGGTGTACCCGACGGCCAATCGAGAGCAATATCAGAACCGCTTCGTGGGGCCCTTCCGGGCCGCCTTGCCGTGGGGACCGCCCACCGAGACTCCGCATCTCTACGCCATCCCCGGCAACCACGATTGGTACGACGGTTTGACCAGCTTCACCCGTCTGTTCTGCCAACACCGATGGGTCGGCGGCTGGAAGACCCGGCAGCGGCGCAGCTACTTCGCCCTCCGCCTACCCCGCGGCTGGTGGCTGTGGGGGACGGACATCCAGCTCGAGGCCGATATCGATCGGCCCCAGCTCGAATACTTCCGCACCGTCGCCTCGCAGATGCAGCACGAGGCGGAGGACTCCGGCGACGATCCGCCGCGGCTCATCCTGTGCACCGCCGAGCCCACGTGGGTCTATTGCGACACGGAGCCGGCCGGAGCGTCCAGCTCCGAACGCGGTGGCTGTCGGCTGCCGGTCGAGCCGGAGCGCTTCGCCAGCCTGGACTTCTTTCACCGCGAGGTGATCGCACCGGAAGGGATCCGCTTGAGTCTGATCCTCTCCGGCGATCTTCACCACTTCACCCACTATCGTCTGGATCCTGCCGACCCTGCTGATCCCACCGACGGAGACGACGGGGCATCCGGGCAACCCGATCACCTGGTCACCTGCGGCGGCGGCGGAGCCTATCTCTACCCGACGCACCACATGCCGACGCGACTGGCCGTGCCCTGGACGCGGCGCACCAAGGGGGGCGGCGTGGAGGAGGCTCCGGGCCTCTACGAACGGCAGTCGACGTTCCCGGAGACCGAAGATTCCCGCCGGCTCGGTCGGCTGAGCTGGTTTGCGCTGCCCTGGCGCAACTGGCGCTTCGCCCTCCTCCTCGCCGGCGTCTATCTGCTCTTTGGCTGGATGCTCCAGAGCGCGAGCAAGAGCGGAAACCAGATGTTCGAGGGCTGGTGGCCGGACTACGCCCGGGAGACGGGGCGAGTCGTTGTGGAGGGTGGACCAAAGGCGCCCGAGTCGCTGCTCGAGCTGCTCGCCGAGCTCGGTCCAAGGGAGGCGGGCGCTGCACTTCACGGTCTCGCGGACGTCCTGCGTCACAGCCCGTTCAGCGTCGTCTTCGCCTTCGCCGTGGTCTTCGGACTGTGGCAGTTCCGCAACGCCCAGGCCCCGGCCTTTGCCCGGGGCGTAGGGGGCATCCTCCACGGCGTCGGTCACCTGGTGCTGGGCTACGGGCTGATCTGGATCTTTTCCGCCGTCAACTTGCGGGTGCTCACATTGGGGGTCGACTCTCTGTGGCATACGCTACTGTTTTCTGTCGAGATCCTCGTCGCCGGTGGGGTTCTCGGAGGCTGGCTCTTCGGTCTCTACCTGATGGCGACCAGCAAGATCTCGGGCGCCCACATCAACGAGGTCTTTTCCTCCCAGAGCCTGGAGAGCTACAAGGGCTTCGTGCGTCTCCACATCGGCAAGGACGGCAAGCTGACCCTTCACCCCCTCGGTGTCCCCGGCGTTCCGGCCGAGACCGCATGGAGGTGCCGCGGGGTCTCTGAAGCGAAGCCCGGAGACCCCTGGCTCGATCCTCCAGAAGGCGGCCTCGAAGTGACCGGGCTCGGGAGCGGGCCCCTTGAGATTTCCTGAGGAGGAAGACATGACCGACAGCGCGAAGACCTTCGACGTGATCGTGATCGGCAGCGGCTTCGGCGGGTCGGTGATGGCGTGCCGTCTGGCGGAGAAGGGCCGCAAGGTGCTGGTCCTCGAGCGGGGCCGGCGCTGGGAGCCCGACGACTATCCGCGCGAGCCCGGAGACGCCTGGATCTACGACCCGGACGAGCCGCACCGGCAGAACGGCTGGATCGATCTGCGCTTCTATGACGACATGATCATCGCCCAGGGCGCCGGTGTTGGCGGAGGCTCGTTGATCTACGCCAACATCTCGGTCGAGGCACCCTGCTTCCTTTTCGACCAGGGATGGCCGCCGGAGATCACCTATCAGGAGCTGGAGCCCTACTACCGGACGGTCGGCAAGTTCATGAACATCCAGGAGCTACCGGACAACCAGCTCACCCGGCGGTTCAAGCTCATGAAGGAGGGTGCCGAGGCGTTGGGCTACGGAGACCGGTTCCGCAAGCTCGGTCTCGCCGTGACCTTCGACCCGGAGTGGAGCTACGAGCTGGAGGATCCCTTCGACCCCAAGCACTCGAAGACCTTCGTCAACGCCCAGGGCCAGCAGCAGGGAACCTGCATCCACCTGGGAGACTGCGACATCGGTTGTCCGGTCAAGGCCAGGAACACCCTCGATCTGAGCTATCTCCCCTGGGCGGAGAAGCACGGTGCCGAGGTCCGGCCTCTGCACGTGGTGCGCTCTCTCGAGCCCCTCGACGACGGCCGCGGCGGCTGGCGGGTGCACTTCGACCGTATCGAGGATGGGCGGCTGGTCCCGGGAACGGAGACCGCGGACCGGGTGGTGGTGGCCGCCGGCTCCCTGGGCTCCACCGAGCTGCTGCTGCGCTGCCGGGACCAGTACAAGACGCTGCCAGGGCTGAGCCGGTTTCTGGGTCGCAACTGGTCTTCCAACGGGGATTTCCTGACCCCGGCCTTCTACGAGGACCGCGACATCCGGCCCACCGAGGGGCCGACGATCACCGCGGCGATCGATTTTCTCGACGGCAGCCAGGGGGACGACCGGAGGTTCTTCATCGAGGACGGCGGCTTTCCCGATCTGCTGGAGAACTACCTCCAGGCCAAGCTCGAACGGGGATTCAAACGCAAGCGATTCCAGGCCCTGCTCGGCGGCCTGCGACAATCTCTGCTCGAATCGCCTCCGTTCTCCAAGGTGATGCCGTGGTTCGCGCAGGGAATCGACGCCGCGGACGGGCACCTCTACCTGGGCCGCAAGTGGTACGCCCCGTGGAAGCGCACGCTCAAGCTCGACTGGGAGATCGACGAGTCCGAGCGGATGGTCGACGGCATCGTCGAGATGCACAAGCGGCTGGCCGAGGCCACCGGCGGCAACCCGTGGGTTCCCCCCACCTGGACGATCCTCAAGAACCTGGTCACTCCCCACCCGCTGGGGGGCTGCAACATGGGGGAGACCGCCGACCGGGGCGTGGTGGATCACCGGGGGCGGGTGTTCGGCTACCAGAATCTGTGGGTGGTGGACGGTGCCATCATCCCCGAGGCGATCGGCCGCAATCCGACACGCACCATCGCGGCGCTGGCCGAGCGGTGCGCCGCGCTCTTCGAAGCGTGAGACGCGCAGCGACCTCCTACTGACCGCCGCCCTCGCCTTGTCCGGTCATCATTTCACCGAGATCCATCACCTGGACCCCTTCCGGCGGAGCGTACTCGAACGACCCGGCAGGAGCGCCAGCGGCACCGTGGAACTGCCAGTCCGAGAAGCGGATGGTCATCATGGGATCCCCCTCGGCGCCCATCCGGACCTCCTTCGGGACTCCGTCACCGGCGTCGAGAACGAGGGTCATCGTCCAGCTCCCGGCGTCCTGACCCTGGGTCATCTGGCTCATCTGCCCCATGTCGCCGAGGGCCTCGGGATCCAGGGGCGCGGAGAGCGTGACCTCACCACCGGTCTCGCCGACCAGCGTGAAATCGAATTTGTCGATCATCTCCTTCATCTGCGCCACCGGGTCCATGTTGCGCAGATCTCCCATCCCCGTGCCGCCCTTGCCCATCTGCTCGGCCTGGTCGTAGGACATCTTCATCACCCGGCGCCCCCCCATCATCGGGTTGTCCATGTCGATCCACACGGTCTCGCCGTCGACCACCGTGAGCGTCTTCATCTCCATCGGACCGGCTCCCGGCATCGCCATGTCCATCGAGATGTTCATCCGGAGGTGCTTGGGGTCGGCCTGGGTCATCTGGCCGTTCATGGTCATCGACATGGTCTGATCCCCCTGGGACATGTGCATGTCGGCGGAGTAGTCGACGCTGAACGGGCCCTTCTCGTAGACGCCCATCATCTTTTCCAGCCACGCCCGGGCCTCCAGAGTGGACTCGGCATGCGCCCAGCCGGCGACTGAAAGGGCGAGCAGGAGGGTGAGGCAAGCGACGCCGATACGGGAGCCGGTACGGGAAAGGACTCGTGTCATGGGTTGGGATCTCCTCAGTGGGTTTGACTCGTGTCAAGCGGTCGGGGTGCGTCGGTCTCCACCGCGGACACGGGGAGCGCATGACCGACGATGCTCTCGGGCTCAGGAGTAGAAACGAAGCGGAGAGCCAGATGATTTCATCTCACGGCTCGATGTCACGCCTCGATGTCACGCCTCGATGTCACGGCTCGATGCGGTAGCGGACGGAGACGTCCGCCGCGACCGTGATCTGCCCCGCGGCAACCGGTGTGGAGACAGAAGCCGCCTCCGCACGCATCATCGTCATGCCCTCGGCGAACCGGGGCATGCGAACCGACACGCCACCTTCGTCGACTTGCAGGACCTCGCCCAGCCGGACACCCAGCGCCTCGGCGATCGTCTGCGCCTTGGACCGGGCCTCCGCCACCGCCTTCCGCAGCGCCTCCTCGCGGGCGGGCAGGTCGTCCTGAAGTCCAAAGGTCACACCCTCGAGGCGGTTCGCTCCGGCCTCGAGACCGGCGTCGATGGCGGGCCCGACCCGGGACAGCTCGGTCAGCCTCACGGAAACCACGTTCGAGGCTTGGTAGGCGACGATCTTGGGCTCCTCGGGCTCCGTGCGGGCGGTCCGGGGTTGCGGCTGGGGGGCGAAGACCGGGGTCAACCGCAGCTCGGCGGTCTGGATCTCGGACTCCGGAATTCCCAGAGTCTCCAGACCTTCCAGGATGCCCCCCACGATCTCGTTGGCTCGCGATTGAGCCGCCCGCGCGCTGGGCTCCTGCGCCAGGACCCCGAGGCGTACGGTGGCCTCGTCGGGCGCGACCCGCACCTCCGACGACCCGCGGACGTTGAGCATCGAGGGGTCCTTCATGTCGTTCTCCGGTGAATGGGCCCAGGCCGTCCCCGCAGCCAGCACGGTGAACGAGACGACGAGAGCGAAAGTGGCCGGGGTCGCAGCTCGTTGCAGCATGGTCTTTGTGCTCCTTCTTTCCAGGGTGTTGCGCATCGTCGAGCCGCGCCCACTCTAGCAGGATTCGGCTCACGGCGAGCCGATAACGGCGGGGGCGGGGGACACGAAATTTGCAAAAAGAGATTGCTTGGGGCATGATGCGCCGAAGGAGATTGGTTCATGAGAGCCCCGTTTAGCCACACCACCCGCCTCCGGTAACGGCCTCCCCGGGGATCGAAAGGGTCCAGCGCAACGCCGCCCGGCGCAACGCCTGAGATCCGGAGATTCCTCGACCCAGAGAGGCCCCGCAGGGTTCTTGCCGACGGTGGCGCTCGCAACCGCGACCCGCCCCGCGGCGTACCCAACCGCACAGCGCGTATTCGACGGTTTTCGGCCGCTACGGCCGAATGAGCGGAGGACCTCTCATGGCTCATCTCGCTGCTCCTCATTCTTCCCGACCCCCGGGCTCCTGGATCCGAAGTCTCTGGAGATCGATCCGCCACGCGCTGGCCGGATCCCCGGACGAGGACTTCGCCCGCGGCCATCTGCCCCGTGCCATCTGGCTGCTCGCCGTCCCCATGGTGCTGGAGATGTCCATGGAGTCGGTGTTCGCCGTCGTCGACGTGTTCTTCGTCGCCCGTCTGGGACCCGACGCGGTGGCGACGGTGGGGCTCACCGAAGCCGTCCTGACCCTGGTTTTCGCCGTCGCCATCGGTCTGAGCATGGCGACCACCGCCATGGTGGCTCGTCGCATCGGCGAGAAGGACCGCGAAGGGGCCGAGGTGACCGCCGTGCAGGCCATCGGCGTCGGGGTGCTCCTCTCGATCGGCGTTGGCCTCACGGGCATCCTGGGCGCTCGGCAGATCCTGACCTGGATGGGCGGCTCGCCGGGCGTGGTCGAGGGAGGCGCAGGATACACCTCGGTGCTGCTCGGCGGCTCGGTGACGGTGGTGCTGTTGTTTCTGATCAACGGCATCTTCCGGGGCGCGGGGGACGCGGTGGTCGCCATGCGCTCTCTGTGGCTGGCGAACCTGATCAACATCGTCCTCGACCCGTGTCTGATCTTCGGTCTGGGACCCTTCCCGGAGCTGGGCGTCGCCGGCGCGGCGGTGGCCACCACCATCGGCCGAGGCACCGGCGTGCTCTACCAGCTCGCCATGCTGGCCGGCGGCAAGGGCCGCATCTCGATCCGCAGAGACCAGGTGCGGATCGCTCTCGACGTCACCCTGCGGCTGCTGCGGCTGTCGCTGGGCGGCATCCTGCAGTTCCTGTTCGCCACCGCCAGTTGGGTCGGCCTGGTGCGCATCATCGCCTTGTTCGGCAGCACCGCGGTCGCCGGCTACACCATCGCCATCCGGGTGGTGGTGTTCGTCATCTTGCCCGCCTGGGGTCTGAGCAACGCAGCGGCGACCCTGGTCGGCCAGAGCCTGGGAGCCGGAGACCCGGAGCGGGCGGAAAAGGCCGCCTGGCTCACCGCGGTGTACAACATGATCTTTCTCACCGGGTTGGGGGGTTTGTTCCTGCTGGTGGCGGATCCCCTGGTCGGGCTGTTCGCTCCGGACGAAGCGGTGCGCGTCGTGGGCGCGAGATGTCTGCGCATCATCAGTCTCGGGTATCCCTTCTACGGCTGCGGCATGGTGATGGTGCAGGCGTTCAACGGGGCCGGGGACACCACCACGCCCTCGGTGATCAATTTCTTCTGCTACTGGCTGTTCCAGATCCCGCTGGCCTACGGGCTCGCGGTCGTGGCCGGGTTCGAGGAGACCGGTGTGTTCGTCGCCATCGCCATCGCCGAATCGGTGCTGGCGCTGGTGGGCGTGCTGGTCTTCCGCCGGGGCTACTGGAAGAGCCGGCAGGTATGACCGACAGGTATGATGCGTGGGCCATGGCGAGATCCGCGGGGTCCCCGAGACAAGCGAGCCCCGGGCGGGAGCCGAGCTTTCGGATCCCCCGCCTGGGACCCGCGAAGCGGCAGAGCCCGCTGCCGGTGACCTCCGAGCGCAGCTTCGTCGACGAGACGGAGCGTCTCTTTGTCGATCCGCACGTGGAGTCCGTGCGGCGGATCTTCGCGGCGGGAGACGAGCCCCCGAGCTTCGAGGTGGCGGGGCCGCGGGCGCGGATCTTCTTCGACCCCGCGAAGGTGCGGGTCGCGATCGTGACCTGCGGTGGCCTTTCGCCCGGAATCAACGACGTCATCCGGGCTCTGGTCCTCCAGCTCTGGTACCGCTACGGGGTCCGCCATCTCTTCGGCGTGCGGTACGGCTACCAGGGTCTCGACGCGGAGCAACCCAGCATCGAGGGTCTGAGGCCGGAAGACGTCGGGAACATCCACGAGCAGGGGGGTACGATCCTGGGAACCTCCCGCGGCACCCCTCCCACCGAGGAGCTGGTGGACACCTTGGCCGCCTGGCGAATCGACATCCTGTTCACCATCGGCGGCGACGGCACCATGCGGGGAGCACACGCCCTGTGTCAGGAGATCCGACGGCGCAAGCTGGAGATCGCCGTCGTGGGGCTGCCCAAGACCATCGACAACGACATCCCCTACGTTCGCCGCTCCTTTGGCTTCGAGACCGCGGTGATGCTCGCCAGCCAGGCGCTGCGCTCCGCCCACACGGAGGCCTCGTCGATCCGTTGCGGCATCGGTCTGGTCAAGCTCATGGGCCGCCACTCCGGCTACATCGCCGCCAACGCGACCCTGGCCACGGGGCACACCAATTTCTGTCTGATTCCAGAGGTTCCCTTCCGTCTCGAAGGATCGGACGGTCTGCTGGGCCTGCTCGAGCGGCGGCTGCAGGATCGCCACCATGCGCTGATCGTCATCGCGGAGGGGGCCGGACAAGACTACTTCAGGAACGCCGATCTGGGCCGCGACGCCTCCGGCAATCGCCAGCTCGGCGACGTCGGACCCTACCTCAAGAATCGACTGGTCCGGCACTTCGCCGGCCTCGAGATGACCGTGGGTCTCAAGTACATCGACCCCAGCTATCTCATTCGCTCGGCTCCCGCCAACCCCAGTGATTCACTCTTCTGCGCCCGGCTCGCCCACAACGCGGTGCATGCCGCGATGGCCGGAAAGACCGGCATGCTCATCGGCTACTGGCACGGCCGGATGACCCATGTGCCCTTCGAGGCCCTGGAGAACCGCACCAAGACCATCGACCCGCAGGGTGAGCTGTGGCGCAACGTGCTGGGCACCACCGGCCAGCCGGCCCGCATCGGCAACGTCGAGGCCTCGACCTCCGAGGTGTCGGCGGACCAGCACGAGTAGGGATCGAGCCGGGAGACCACCAAGACACCGCCCGGGACAAGAGGGAAGTCAACTGGGGAATCAAGTCGGAACCCGGCCGGGTGCCTTTTTTCCGTTCTGGGCCCCGCCGGTCACCACCCCGGCGCTCTGCTGCTCGAGCAGCACCTCACCGAACGCCACGTCCTCGGCCGCCAGCACGAACACCGTGGTGGGCAAGCCCTCGGTGCGGGTCAGGATCCGGTCGTAGTACTCGGTGAAATCGTCCCCGGGGGCCGCCATCCCCATGAAGATCAGATCCGCGTCGCGGGACGACGCCCACAAGATCTCCTCGAAGTCCCGGCCGGCCGCGGGAACGACCTCGGACCGGGCTCCGGTGCGGCTACCCTCGACGAGCTCCCGGAGGTTGGTCCGCGCCGGCTGGAGCGCCGCCTCGTTGGGCACCACCATCTTGAGACACACCTCGGCGCCCCGCCACGGCAGGCTGGTGCGCAGGAGGTAGGCCAGGATGGTCATCAGACCGCCGTTGTGCTGGAGGCCGCCCCACCAGACATCGATGCGGCGGCGCAGGCCGAAGCCCCGCTCCCGATTCGCCCGTACCAGGACCACGTTGCGTTGCGCCTCGTGAAAGTTGACGATCATCTGGCAGAAGCGGCTCTGATGCTCCGGCACCTCGCTGTCCCCGATCAGGATCGTGTTGGGCACCACCGAGCCCAGACCGTAGGCGCTGACCAGCCGCTCGGCGCCGGTATAGGGATCGGGAGCGCGGACCACCCGCACCAGGCTCTGCACGCCGCGCCGGGCGAGGTACTCGTACAGGGTTTCTTCCATCGAGGTCTGGCGCTCGCGGTTGACCAGGTCGGGGGGGAGGACGCTGGACACCGTCATCAAGCCCCGGTTGTGGGATATCGACGACGCGAGGTCGATCAGATGCCAACGCTTGGTGGGCGCACCCGAGAGCACCAGCAGGTGGGGCCGCCAGTTCTTGGGATCGACGATGGTCCTCTGGCGCAGAAGCCCGGCCCGGGTCAAGGCCATCCAGATCCCGCGGCGGACGTCGCCCCAGGCGGTGCGCAGCTCCCGGCGCTCGAGCCAGAAGAGGATGGCCGCGACCACCAGGGCCGCGATCACCGTCGCCACGGCGTTGATGAGGAACATGACGACGATGCAGCCCACGGCTCCGGCCAGGGACAGCGACCAGTGGACCCGGAGCTTGGGGCGGAACGACGGGCTGCCCAGGATCCGCTCCACGCCGGCCGTGATGTTGAGCACCCCGTAGGTGGTCAGGAAGAACATGGTCAGCACCGGAGCGATGAGGTCGAGATCGGCGAGCCAGACCGCCAGCAGCGCCACTCCGAGCGTCACCAGCGTTCCGAGGCGGGGCTCGTCCTGATCTCCGTCGCCGCGGCCGAGCCATCGCAACCGCCGGGGCAGGACGCCGTCGCGGGCGAGCGCCTGGAGCACCCGGGGCGCCCCCAGGATGCTTCCCACGGCGCTGGACAGAGTCGCACCCCAGACACCGAGCAGAATCGCATCTCCCCAGATGGCGATCCGACGCATGACCAGGGGATCCTCGATCAGGGTCGTGGCGTCCGCCCGGGAGGCCAGAAGGATGGGAAGTGCCATGTAGATGACGTAGCCGACGCCCACCGCCGCCAGGGTGCCCCGGGGCAGTGACTTGCCCGGCTCCCGCAGATCGCCGGACATGTTGACGCCGGCCATGATGCCGGTCACGGCCGGGAAGAAGACCGCGAAGACCGCCCAGAAGGGCGCGGACTGGGCGGCGGGCGCCCCCCACATCTCGACTTCGGTGTTCTCCAGCGGACGGCCGAGCAGCAAGGAGATCAGCGACAGGCCGATGGCCGCCATGATGATGTACTGGGCACGGATCGCGAGGCGAGCCGATCGAAGGGCGAGGACGGCGACTCCGACGGTGGTGACCAGTCCTACGAGCTTCTCGTTGACCCCTGGGAACGCCCGGGCCACGCTCTCGGCGAAGCCGACGGTGTAGAGAGCGATGGAGAGCGCCTGGGCGAAGTAGAGCGGAATGCCGACGGCTCCTCCGGCCTCGATGCCGAGGGAGCGGCTGATCATGTAGTACGCGCCCCCGGTGCGCACCCGCTGGTCGGTGGCGATGGCGGAGATCGACAGCGCCGTGAGGAAGGTGATGCCGGTCGACAGGGTGACGATGAGAAGGGTGCCAAGGAGGCCGACGTTGCCCACCACCCATCCGAACCGGAGGTACATGATGACCCCGAGGATGGTGAGGATGGAGGGGGTGAACACCCCTCCAAAGGTGCCGAACCCATCCCGCCGGCCGGAGACGACGTGTTCCTCGCCCGGGGGTTGGCGCGCGCGGGGTGCAGAGTCGCGGCCCATGAGCGTCCTAAGCTATCACCCTGCGGGCAGAGAGGGGGGGCTCAAAAACAAAACGGCCCTCGAGATCTCGAGGGCCGTTCAAAGGTACTTCAAGTGCTTCTAGGGAATTACTCCCGGCAGCGACCTACTCTCCCACGCCGTTGCCAGCGCAGTACCATCGGCGCTGAGGGGCTTAACTGCCGTGTTCGGAATGGGAACGGGTGTTTCCCCCTCGCTAGAGCCACCGGAAAAACTGAAAGCTCAAAGCTTGGTAAGAGCTAGCCATCAGCTAGCAACCGAATCGGGTTAGAGCGATAGGATCCATCGAAGAACCCAGAGATGTGAATTAATGGTCAAGCCGATCGACCGATTAGTACAGGTCAGCTCAACGCCTTGCAGCGCTTACACCTCCTGCCTATCAACCTGGTGGTCTTCCAGGGGTCTCATGGGACACCTAATCTCGAGGGGGGCTTCCCGCTTAGATGCTTTCAGCGGTTATCCTTTCCGAACGTAGCTACCCAGCTATGCCGCTGGCGCGACAACTGGTGCACTAGAGGTTCGTCCATCCCGGTCCTCTCGTACTAGGGACAGATCCTCTCAAGTGTCCTACGCCCACATGAGATAGGGACCGAACTGTCTCACGACGTTCTAAACCCAGCTCACGTACCACTTTAATCGGCGAACAGCCGAACCCTTGGGACCGGCTTCAGCCCCAGGATGTGATGAGCCGACATCGAGGTGCCAAACCACCGCGTCGATGTGAACTCTTGGCGGTGATCAGCCTGTTATCCCCGGCGTACCTTTTATCCGTTGAGCGATGGCCCTTCCATACGGGACCACCGGATCACTAAGGCCTACTTTCGTACCTGCTCGACTTGTAGGTCTCGCAGTCAAGCTCCCTTATGCCTTTGCGCTCTGCGGCTGGTTTCCAATCAGCCTGAGGGAACCTTCGCGCGCCTCCGTTACTCTTTGGGAGGCGACCGCCCCAGTCAAACTACCCGCCTGACAATGTCCCCGACCCGGCTAACGGGCCTGGGTTAGAACTCCACTACGTCAAGGGTGGTATT
>Ga0209956_1000003_pt1:22500-225119 | contig 225119 bp, 193 predicted proteins | sample SalPon2A_C_D1_MG_FD_185720 | JGI IMG/M metagenome (GOLD analysis project Ga0209956, IMG submission 185720) | Soil microbial communities from South San Francisco under conditions of wetland restoration - Salt Pond MetaG R2A_C_D1_MG (SPAdes)... | ecosystem: Environmental >...
CCGGATCTCCCACGGCTCGGTGAGGATCCACCGTAGAGCCTCGGGATAGGCACGGTGCTCCTGCTCGAGGATCCGCGCCGCCAGAGTCTCCTCCGTGTCGGCCTCTTCGACCGCCACCGCTCGCTGGACGACGATCGGACCGCTGTCCAACCCCTCGTCGACCAGGTGGACGGTACAGCCGGAGACCTTGACGCCGTGCTCCAAGGCCTGACGCTGCGCCCGCAGCCCGGGAAAGGCCGGCAGCAGGCTGGGATGGATGTTGACGATGCGCCGCGGGTAGGCGCCGACAAAGCGGGAGGACAGCAGACGCATGTAGCCGGCGAGGCAGATCCACTCGGCCCGCGCCTCCTCCAGCACTTCAAGCACTGCAGCCTCGTGGCTCTCACGATCCCCGTAGCTCCCGTGCGGCACGACGTGCGCCGGCAACCCGAGCTCCCGTGCCTTGGCCAACCCCGGGGCATCCTCCACATTGCTGACGACGGCGACGATACGGGCCGGGATCTCCCCCGCCTCGATGGCCCGATGGAGGGCCAGGAAGTTGCTCCCCCGGCCCGATAGCAGGATGCCGAGCCGGGCGCTCACCGAGCTTCCTCCGATTCCTCCAGCTCCTCCTTCGGCTCCTCGGCATCGCGCACGCCGAGGTCGTAGACCACGCCGCCACGGCCCTTCTGGACGCTGCCCACGATCGAGCCCTTGAGCTTGGCCGAGCGCAGCGCCGCGAGCACTTCCTTGAGGCCGTCAGGCGCTACCGCCGCCACCATGCCGATCCCCATGTTGAAGACGCGGAACATCTCGTCGCTGTCGACGCCTCCGCGCTCCTGGAGCCAGTGGAAGAGCGGCGGGATCTCCCAGGCCCCCACCCGGATCACCGCGTGGGTCTTGTCGGGAAGCATCCGCGGCAGGTTGTCGGTCAGCCCGCCCCCGGTGACGTGGGCCAGACCGTGGAGCGCCGGGTGGCCGAGCAGAGGGCGCAGCACCGGCAGGTAGCTGCGGTGCACCGCCAGCAGCTCCGCGCCCACCGTGGGTCGCTTTCTCGGCTTGCCCTCGGCCCAGGGGGCGGGATCGCCCACGTCCAGGCCCTCCATCTCGAAGATCACCTTGCGCGCCAGCGAGTAGCCGTTGGTGTGGAGGCCGGTGGACGGCAAGCCGACGAGGATGTCGCCGGGGGCCACCTTCGAGCCGTCGAGAATCTTGGCTCGATCCACCAGACCGACGATGAATCCCACCAGCTCGTAGTCGCCGGCCTGATAGAAGCCGGGCATCTCGGCGGTCTCGCCGCCCAGCAGGGCGCAGCCGTTCTCGCGGCAAGCGGCGGCGACGCCTTCGATCAGCGCGACCGTGGCGTCCGGCTCCAGCACCCCGGCACCGACGTAGTCGAGAAAGAAGAGGGGCTCCGCCCCCTGGACCAGGATGTCGTTGACACAGTGGTTGACCAGATCGCGGCCGACGGTGGAGTAGTCCCCGACCTGCGCCGCGACCCGCAGCTTGGTGCCCACGCCGTCGGCGGAGGCCACCAGCACCGGCTCTTCGAGACCCGCGAGCTCGGGACGGAAGAGACCGCCAAAGCTACCGATCTCGGTCAGCACCCCCGGGGTGAAGGTCTTGCGGGCGAGCTTCTTGACCCGGGCCAGCGCCCGCTCCTGCGCATCGATGTCGACGCCGGCCTCGCGGTAGGCGCTGGAGGAGGAAGAGGACTGGGTGGGAGAAGCGCCGGGGGTGTCGGTCATGGGCCTGTAAAGCTATCGCATTCTCCTCGCGCCGCTCCACGATCCACCGGCCAAACCTGTGCCACATATGCGCTTTCATCGATGGAATCGCGTTCGATTCGGTATGGAATCCCTTTTCATCGATGAAATCGTGTTGGAGGCAGTGTTGAACCCGATTTCACCGATGAAATCGCGTTGGAGTCGGCCTCGAATCCATTTTCATCCATGAAATCGCATTCGAGGGCGACCAAGAGCCGCTGGAGACGATGAAAGCGCTTCTGACGCCGACGCAGAGCCGCTGGAGACGATGAAAGCGCTTCTGACGCCGACACAGTGCCGCTGGAGACGATGAAAGCGCGCTTGGGTCGGAGACATCCCCGCTGAGGAGGATGAAAGCGTGGAACGGCCGACTTGCCGCACCCTCAACCCTCCTGAAGACGTTGCCGCTCGATCTCTTGATGATAGTAGCCATTCGTAGCTCCACTCCAAAGCTATCGCATCCGTGAAGCGCCGCCCGGATCGCCTCGCTGGCTCCCATGCGCAGAGTCAGTCACCGGCTTATACTCTGGAGCCTACGCCATGACCGATATTCCGGAGCTCACCGAGGAGCAATTCGACAGGGCCATCCCAGCCAGCTTGCGGCAGCGACTGATGCTCGGACAGATCGAGGCCGGTGACGACATCGCCGCTCGACACCCACGGATCCTCCGCGAGAATCTCGATGCAGCGGCGTGAGCCCCCTCCCCCGCGTATCGAAACAACTGCCGGGTACCGAATCCATTGGCCATGCGACACCGTGAAATGAAGCGGGAGGATGTCGACGCTGTCCTTCATCTGAGGACTTTGACGCGCGAAAACGCCCTGACGATGGAGGAGCTCGCCGAGCGTGGGATCACGCCGGAGTCCACCTCGCGCCTCCTCGAAGAGGATGTCAAGGGCTGGGTCTGCGAGGAATCTGGAGAGATCCTGGGCTTCGCGATGGGGGATGGTCGCTCGGGCGAGGTCTTGGTCTTGGCGGTCCTGCCGGAGCACGAGGGTCGCGGGATCGGGCGCCGCTTGTTGAGCTCCGTTCAAGACTGGTTGTTTTCGAGAGGTCATTCCGAGCTCTGGCTTCTCGAAAACCCCGACCCTGCTGTTCGTGCCTATGGCTTCTATCGCAGTTTAGGCTGGCTTCCAACGGGAGAATTCCGCGGTGAGGAACAGGTGCTGAAACTACGCAGGGATTGACCACAGGGGGCACCCAACCCGCCCAGTGGAGCGGACGGCTTTGCTTGAGCCCCTTGGCTTCCGACTTGAGCAACGAGTGGAGCGGCGCCTGATCCGGCCACCTCAACCCTGGTCTTCCGGGGGCCGTTCCCAGGCCTGGAGCAGAGCCCCACACGAGCATCAATTGAAGGGGTTGACCACCTCCACGCCGTCATAAGTTTGACCGTGACTCAGGTCTTCCGAATAGAGCTTGGCAACGCTTGCGGTCTGGGCTGACTGCAAGATGAGCGCGTCCCAGAACGAGACACCATAGCGCTGTTCGAGGTCGAGTGCTCCGAGCAGGGTGTCGCCATCATTGACAACCACCTCCCAACGTAAGTAATCGGCGATCAGACGACGGGCCTCCGCGGGAGAGACGGGCTTGGCCGCCTTTCTTCGAACGTTGACATAAAACTCCTGAAGCACCTGAGTACTCAGCACACCACACCGTCTTTGCCATAAACGAGTCAACAGGGCCTTTGCTTGGCTGTGCCGGTCGCCAGCGCCGCGATCGTGGGCATACACCAGCACGTTGGTGTCGATGAAGGCCCTATCGGTCATAGAGCTCGTCACGATGGCTCGGTGGTGTCCACTCGAGATCGAAACCGGTCTCCAGTCGTTGGAGAGCCCGCTGCATTGCGGCCTCGTAGTGGCGATCTCGACGGACGATTTCCTCGAGCTGCTCCGAAAGGAGACGACTGAGGGAGGTGCCGCGTCGTGCTGCCAAGACTTTGGCCTCTTGCGCCAGCTTGCTGTCCACTCTCAAGGTTACGTTGGTCTTCATTTTGCCCTCGCGGCCCGGTTGCACGAAAAGTGTGCAGCACAAGCTTACGTGCACTGAAGTCGGCTGTCAAAATCCCGCCCTGATCGTCGAGGTCCTCTCCGAGTCCACGGAGGCGTACGACCGGGGCAAGAAGTTCGAGCATTACCGGGCCCTCGACTTCCTCACCGACTACCTGCTCGTCGCACAGGACGAGCCGAGAATCGAGCACTTTACCCGCCGGGAGGGGGGTTGGTTCTTGACCGCGGTGCGCGGGCTGGATGGCGTGCTCGCCCTTCCCACGATCGGCTGCGAGGTGCGGCTGGCGGAGGTTTACGAGAGGGTGGCTCGGTGACCAAAGCGATGTTTTTCATCCCGGAGCGGGAGCGTCGGCTCCCACACTCAGAGTCAGTCATTGGCTTATACTGAGCCGGTGAGGGCTACGTGGGATGAAGAGAAGAATCGCTCCAACCCATCCGTCGCGGTCTTGTTCTCGTCGTCTGGACGGAACGGGATGACATCACCATCCGCATCATCAGCGCTCGCTGGGCGACTCAGCGAGAGCGAGAGCTGTACTACTCCCACCTGGAGCCGACGCCATGACCGATATTCCGGAGCTCACCGAGGAGCATTTCGACAGGGCTATCCCAGCCAGCTTGCGGCAGCGACTGATGCTCGGACAGATCGAGGCCGGTGACGACATCGCCGCTCGACACCCACGGATCCTCCGCGAGAATCTCGAAGCAGCGGCTTGAGCCCCCTCCCCCGGGTATCGAAACAACTGCCGGGTACCGAATCCATTGGCCATGCGACACCGTGAAATGAAGCGGGAGGATGTCGACGCTGTCCTTCATATGAGGACTTTGACGCGCGAAAACGCCTTGACGATGGAGGAGCTCGCCGAGCGTGGGATCACGCCGGAGTCCACCTCGCGCCTCCTCGAAGAGGATGTCAAGGGCTGGGTCTGCGAGGAGTCTGAAGAGATCCTGGGCTCCGCGATGGGGGACGGTCTGGCGAGGTCTTGGTCTTGGCGGTCCTGCTGAAGCTACGCCCCCCTCAACTCTCCTAATTCTCCGGGGGCCGCTCCCAAGCCGGGAGCAGCGCACCGCTCTTCCAGGCCAGTTCCAGGGCTTCCTCCAGCCAGGCCAGGCGCTGCGACGGAGTGGTCCCGAAGGCGATGTTGAGGAGCTGGTCCTCCGCATGCTCCTCCCAGCCCACCGGCCACGGGTCGTCCGGACCCACGGGGCGGATCGACCTCACGCCGGGCTTGCCGGCCTTGGGATTATCGTCTCTCATGGGTCGCGCTCACGGGCTCGGCGGAGGGTCTCCAGACGGTCGGCGTCTTCCAGGTCCTTCGGTCGGCCGGCTTCCCGCTTGATGGCGATCAGGTCCTCGAGGCTCGCGATCCGCACGGGGATGCCGTCGACGTCGACGGTCACCGCATGCTCCCACAGCTCCTCGAAGTCCAGGGGCGGCTCGACGAAGAGGTCCACAGAGCGTAACGGATTCGAGAAGTCCACCAGGGAGAAGACCTTCATTCCTTTCTCCGCGATCCATCGGCTTCGCTTCTCGGGATCGGCGAAGTCCTCGGTCGGTACGGGGAGGCGCGGCTGAAGGCCGATCTTCTCGAGCGCGGCGAGCGCCTGCCGGGCCGGCTCCGGTTCCAGGTCGATGACCACGTCCAGATCGGCGGTCAAGCGGGAAGCACCATGGAGCACCACCGCAACCCCTCCGACGACGACATAGCGTGTGCCCGAGCCGTCGAGAGCGGCCAGGATGGTGCGGAAAGCGTCCATTGGGCTCAAAGAGTATCGTGAGCCAAGAGAAACGGGCGGTGAAGCTGCTAGTAAACTGTACCCACCATGGCCGGTCAGCCCCAGCCCCGCCTGTCCGTCGAGGAGATGTACATCGTCCGGGCGTGCAGGTCGACGCCACAGTAGTGGCGATGCTGTCGGTTGTAGAATCGCATCGAGGCCTCCTTTGGAAAAGGTTGATGTCACCCACCAGCCTACCGAGTGGGTGGGCTGGAAGGGGGCCTCGAATCAGTATCCGGCCAGTGGAGCGGACGGCTAAGCCGCCGCTCACTGGCATTGCCGTCAGGCGGCTGATCGAGACGTGTCAGTAGCTCTGAAGAGACCGACCACTCGGGACGCTGAGGAATTCCTGCGTTCAGCTCGTCGCAGCCGCTCACTCCATAAAGGCCTCGTATCGCCGCCGCGCGATCTGGAGCAATTTGAGAAGTACATAGGATCTCTTCGGAAGAAGAGCCGAGAGGGCTTTCTCGTTCTCGCGGAGGATTCCGGGGCAATCATCGGCGTGATCAACGTGAGTGAAATTGTTCGTGGTCGATTTCAGTCGGCCTATCTGGGTTACTACGCCTTTGTCCCGTTCGCCGGCAAAGGGCTAATGCGAGCAGGGATGCAGAGGGTGCTCCGTCACTGCTTCACGGAACTGGGGCTGCACCGCTTAGAGGCAAATATTCAACCAGGGAACCAGCGCTCTATAGCGTTGGTTGAATCCCTTGGATTCCGACTCGAGGGTTATTCTCCTAGCTACCTCAAGGTCTGCGGCAGATGGAGAGATCATCAGCGATGGGCGATACTGGCGAACGAATGGAGCGGCGCCTGATCCGGCCACCGGACGGCTGCCGCCGCCGGTGAGAGGCAAGATCGTGAGGCCGATCTGACTCGCCAAGGATAGTGGCTATGCACGCTCCAGCAAAAGAGCCCAACGATCTCGAAAGATTCTTCGTGGAACGTGCCAATGCCGGCGATGTCGAAGGCCTCGTGGCACTCTACGAGCCCAACGCCGTGATCGCATGCGGGAATGGCGAGGTCGTGGTTGGGATCGAACCAATCAGAAGGTTCTTTGTAAGGTTTCTGGCGGATGCCCCGCAGCTCGAGCCCAGCGTTCAAGCTCCGGCTCTGCGCAGTGGCGATCTCGCTCTCACATCGTCGCGTGTGGGCAATGGAGACCTAACGGCCGAGATTGCCAGACGTCAGCCGGAGGGTCACTGGCTCTGGGCCGTGGATCAGTTTGCGCTCGGAAAAGAGGAATAGAGGAGCGATACGAAAGGGGCGGCCCCGTCTGGGACCGCCCTGATGTCTCACTGTCCTCGTCTCCCGGAGGAGACAAACCTCACATCACCACCTCACGGCGTCACCCGGAACAGGCCCCAGATGCCGTCGTACAACCGCCACGGGGCGTAGTCCCGGTACATGTAGTCGCCGGGGACTCCGAACGCTCCACCCGCTCCGTACTCCAACAGCGCGTCGAAGTGGTTGGTCGGGCCGTGGCCGTGCTGCGTGCCCTTCCACTCGGAGATGGGGTTGTCGCCCATCACCGTCGAGTCGGCGTTGTGGGGCTCCTCTTGCCAGATGTGACCGTGGAGACCGAAGACGCTCGACTGGGCGTGACCGCCGGGTAGCAGCACCCGGAGTCGTGTCGCTTCGCCCACCCGCGCGTTGAACACCGGCGTCTGCGGATCCAGCCCGCCGTTGATGGCGTTGGAGAACGCGTCGCCCATTGGGATGTCGCGTGTCACCTCGGGCTTGGTCTGGGGCAGGATGCCCTTGCGGAACCACACCGGCTCGGTGCGGTAGTTGATCGCGCTCTGTCCGGTCTCGCCCGGATCCTCCTTGAGGAAGGTGGTCCGGACCGGGGTCCCGTCCGCATAACGCAGGTTGGGATCGGTCTGGAAGAACACCGCGAACTCGCGGAAGGCTCCGCTGACGCTGGCGACCGTGGCCTCCGCCCGGGTTCCCGGATCGGTGGCCCAGAACGACCCCTTGGGCTCGACGATCAAGCCGCCGATCAAGCCCTTGTTGCTGTGCTTGATCGGATCCGAGGAGGACAGGTTGATGGCACCGAATTCGGTGTCCTTGGTGCTGAAGGTGTTGGTGCTCCGGTCGTAGAGGATCTGACCGGCGTACCAGGTGTAGGTCTTGAACTGCCCCGGCGACACGGTCTGGGTGGGGTTGAAGCCCACGTTGGCGCCGTCGGAGCGGGTGACGTCGTAGGAGACGAGCTGGGCGTTGAGGCCCACCTCGGTCGACGGCTTCACCTGGTTGATGTTGAACCGGTCGATGATGTTGGGCATCAGGCTGTAGCCCGGCAGATCGAACGGCGTCGGCGGCAGGTAGTTGTACAGCTTGACCTGGATGCAGTCGCCCGACTGGGCGCGCAGCACCAGGGGCTCGATCGGTGCCCCGGGGCGCAGGGTGTAGATGGTCCGGCCGCCGACCACCCCCGTCGCCAGCAGATCGCTCTTGTAGACGAAGAGCAGGGCGGTGGGGTCGTGGAGCGGACCGGACAGACCGCTGGGAAAGCAGGTGAAGCTCGAGCCCAGCGGATCGCACTGCAGCAGGCTCTTGGTCCGGCTGTTGTAGGTCAGCGTGCCTCCCGGCAGCGCCTCCTTGGCCGCCACCGCCGCAATCTCGAAGGTGCGTACCGGCGCGGTCTTGGGGCAGACACCGTTGAACTGGCCCGGTGCCCCGAAGGCCGGCGAGCTCCCGGGGGGGTTGGTGGACAGCGGATGGAGGTCGTTGCGGTGGGCCTGGTAGGCGCGCAGCAGACCCCAGGTGCCGGTCCAGCGGTCGTCGACGGCGGCGCCGGTCTCCCACAGGAAGTCCACCGAGCCGCGGGTGACCTGCGAGTTCTTGGGGAGATTGGGGATCTCGAACTCGAAGTGCTCCGAGATGCCCATCATCTGCGAGCCGCGGAAGCCGGAGCTCCCCTGCGAGGGCTCGTAGAGCCACCGCACGCCGTGGACGGCGACGTTGTGCTCCTCCTCGTGGGCGCCGACCAGGACGCGCACCTGGACCCGGTCGTTCTCGTACGCTCGCAGGAGCGGGGTGTAGGGGTCCCTGGGTTGGATGTCCGAGGTCAGCGGATCGTAGGTGGTCGGCTGGACGTTGAGCAGCGGGTTGGCCCGCGTCACCTTCGAGCTGAAGACGTGGGACATGTCCCCCGCGACGCCCGACGCCTGAGCGCCGGTGAGCGGGTTGTAGACGCGCGACGCGATGGGCTCGCTACGGTAGTTCGAGACCATGGTCCCGGGATCCTGCGCCGAGATGGCCTCCGGACAGGGCGGTAGCGGACCCGGTGCGGTTTCGTCCAGCGTCGGGCACTCGCCGGTGAGGAACGGCTTCTCGTACACCCACGGCTTGCCGGTCAGGAGCTGCGTCCAGAGCTCCTTGCGGCCGGGTGGGTTGATCGCGTTCTGCGGATCGTCGAAGCCCTCGCCCGCCAACCGTCCGGTGGCCTTGTTGAGGGGCGCCGGCTCCTTGTTGTTGGGCTCGTACGCGAGCTGGAAGTCGCCAAACTCGAACAGGAACTCGCGGAACACCTCGTCGTCGGTCCGGCCTTCGATGACCGCCTGCCAGCTCGTCGGGCCGCCGTCGTGGCGGATGCCCAGCGGCAGGCCGTTCTCGTTGTCCAGCCACACCGAGCCTTCCGGCTCTACCACCAAGCCGGCATACAGCCCGACCTGCTGGTGGGTCGAGGGGCCGAAGTGGTCGTGGGTGAACACGGTGCGCAGGGTGCGGTCGGATCTGTACTTGTTGAGCACGTCGTCCACGTACCAGCGCTGGATCGTGGTCTGGGCACCGATCCAGTCGGGATTGGCGCTGCCGAAGAAGGGATGAGGCTTGGCGGCCAGCGTCCTGCGGCCGCCACCGGGTTGCTGGATGCCGCCCAGCAGGTTGATGGCATGGATGCGCTCCCGCACCTCCCCCGGGGACAGGGTGCCGTCCTCGTAGTTGAAGCCGTTGGCGCTGCCGTCCGACGAGGTGACGTCGAACTTCACCAGGTGGATGTGCTGGCCCAGGATGTCCGTCGGGGTTCGCACCTGGAAGTCGTCGAGCTCGTAGGACCGCGGCACCAGGTTGGTGCTGTAGAAGGTGATGCAGTCGTAGGTGTTTGCGCGGAAGAAGAAGGGCTCCGGCGGCTTGCCCAGGTTGAGCAGGTCGTCGACGTCTTCCCACAGCGAGATGATGCGCTGCTGCGGGAAGTGCCAGCCGTCCTTGTTGAGCACCACGTCCATCTGGATGTTGGCCGCCTTGTAGGTCAGGAAGCGTAGGGGCGGCGGGGTTGTGAGACCGCCGAAGCACGGGTCGGCGTAGGGTGCGCCCGGCGCCGGGTCGGAGCCGTTGACCTCGAAGGTCGCCGGCGCTCCGAACGGGGTGAAGCTCTGGATCAGACCGTCCCGGACGCCGTCCTGCTGGTCGGCATGGAACTTCATGGCCTCCAGCTCCCAGCGCTCACCTCCCTGCTGGAGCTCGATGGCGTCGGCGGTCTCGAGGATCTTTTCGAAGGACAGCCGGGTGTGCTCCTCCCAGAAGGTGCCGGTGGTGATGACGTGCCGCGGCAGACCGCCGTCGTGCACGCCCGAGCCGTCGGCCAGGAAGTCCAGCGGCGGCTGCGGCGGCCGGTGGCCGGCCACGCCGGGGACGAAGAACGGGTACCCGGGGTTGCCGCTGCCGGTGGGATCGACCCACACCTGGCCACCCTTGATCCCCACCTGCACCTGGGGCATGGGGGGCATCGCCTGGCCGGGCAGCGGGACCAGACCCGGAATCGGGGTGCCCCGCTCGATCTCGGCGTCGGGCAGCGCGCGGGTCTGGACGAAGAGGCTGCCGGTGGCGTCGATGGTGGCCGAGGGCCGGCCGGCGTTGTCCAGACGGGTGCCCTCCTCGAAGACGTCGTGCACCCGCCACAGTGCCCACATGCCCTGGGCGAAGTGGGGGTAGAAGTGGCAGTGGAAGATCGAGTCGCCCGCCGTCTTGTTGCGGTTGCCGCTGCCTTCGTGGGCGATCTCGTAAGTGAACGACGTGCCCTGGCCAATGGCCTGGCTGTCGAGGTAGGTGGAGTTGTCGCCGTCCGGAGTGTGCAGCCACTGGTGGGCGTGGAGGTGGAAGATGTGGTGATCGTCCGAGCCCGCCAGCAGGTTGCGGAACTTGACGTGGTCGTTGAGATACGAGTGATAGACGTTGGACGGATCGTCCGGGTAGAAGGCCTTGGTGGCCTTGGGACCCGGGGTCGGGTTGCAGGTGGGGGTGCTGATGCCCTGCTTGGCGAGCTTCTTCTGCAGACGGATGTCCGACGGCGAGCAGGGAGCGTTCGCCGGGACATCGACGACCATGGCCGGGTCACCCACCGCCCACGAGGTCAGGAAGAACTCCTCGTACAGACACTCGGTGCAGTCGTACATCGGGCCGACGCCGAGCCGGTTGGCGATGATCTCGGCACCGATGCCGCCGGTGCCGTAGTTGATGGCAAAGGCGTCGCGCACGCTGTGCAGAGTGTGGTTGAGCACCGGGTCGTTGAACATTGGGAACGCCTGCACCGCCGCGAGCTCGTCGTGGAAGATGATGGTGAACTCGCGGAAGGGCTTGTCACGCTCGGGATAGACCTCCACCTCCGGGTAGTTGTAGGGGATGGTTCCAGCCGGGCCGGGACCCGCGACGATAGCGGTCAGGTCCGAGTGGAACAGCGTCGTGGAGTCGAGCATCTTGAGGATCGGCTTGCCGGCGAATTTGTGTCCCGCCGGATAAACCGCGTTGTAGTTGACCAGCGGCTGCCCGGCCGGCGTGCGGCCGAGGGTGGCCCAGGCGAGCTCCTGCTCGGTCACCTGGCTGCGGTACCACACGGAGCCCGGAGCCTCGACGTTGACCGCACCAAAGAGCCCGGCGGAGATGGTGCCGTTGTCCCCCTCGCCGCCCACCAGGGCGCCGCCGTTGTAGAGCAGATGGGTGCCCTCGCGCTCGGCGTAGAGGGTGTAGGTGGCGAAGCCGCCGGGCGCGACGGTGCTCTTGGGGTTGGTGCCCACCCACGAGCCGTCGGCCAGGATGTTGCCCACCAGGTTCATGCCCACCACGTGGATCGAGGCGTCACGGGTGATCACCTGCTCCTCGTCCACCGGCGACGGGCTGAGCCAGTTGAAGAACTGGATCTGCAGGCAGTCGCCCACGTTCATCCGCAGGACCAGGGGCCGGGGACGTTTGTCGGAGCGGAGCTGGACGTTGCCCGGTCCCGGCACGCCGCCGGAGATGGGCACGACGTCGCGCTTGAGGGCGAAGACCATGCCGTGGGGCTGGACCGCGCCCAGGCGGTTCCAGAAGTACACCTGGTCGAGCGCCACCACCTGGGCGGAGAGCAGGCGCGAGCAGGTCTGCGCTTCCGCGGTGCCGGGCGGGGCGACCAGGAAGACGAGGGGCAGGAGGATCAGGGCCGTCCAGGCGCCGATCCGGTGGCGGGCGGGGTTTCGATGGTTGGCGTTCATGGTGGATCTCCTCATCTCCTCGCTGGGTCTCGCAGCTTGGGTTTCTCTCTGTCTCTTCCTCAGGGCGTCTCGACGCTTCCTCGAAGCACACTCCTCCTGGGAGTCGGCGTCCGGACATACGCCCCGGACACCGGCTACGGGGACTACGGCTCAAGTTGAAGGGAGCGGTCCGGGGAGCCGGAGGAAACGCTCCTCCGGACCGCGATGTCAGCTCAGCTCATGGGGGACCTTGAGGTCTCAAGGTTCGAGCTGGCACGGTTGCTGCACGATGCTCTCCGGATTGATCCCATAGACCGAGGCTGCGCTGATCGGGCAGAAGCAGGGATCGATGCAAAGGTTTTCGTACTCCACCCGCACGGTCAGTTGCTTGGTGACGGTCTGGGTCGGGTTGGAGCTGTCGGCGACCGTGACCTTGACCGTGTCGAAGCGCACGTAACCGATGCCCGGATGGGGGTAGGAACGCGAGTAGCTCGTCGAGTTGGTGCCTACGGCGGCATTGTTGTAGAGCCACTGGTAGCTGTACGGGGTCGAGCCGTTGGACGCGCTGACACTCCAGAAGCCCGTCCTCGACGAGCCCCTGGGCACGTAGATGCTGGTGGTGCCGGTGAGGCTGGCGGTCAGCGGCCGGCAGATGCTGTTGGTCTCACTCGCCGTGTAGGTGAAGAAACCAAAGGTGACGCTGCCCTGGCCGTTGGAGAAGCAGGCGGTCACCGCGTTGACGCTGGCAGTGGCATTGCACGAGACGTTGCCACCGGTGGCGCTGGGGCAGGTCTGGGTGTAGGTGTTGATGTTGCCGATGCTGTCCGTCCCCTGGGCGGTGGCCGTCGAGCTGACCGTGCCGACCTCGGTGCAGGTGTCGTTGAAGCTCGAGCTACCCGTGGCGGTCGGACCGGTCGAGGTGGCACCGGCGCTGCCTGTGCGCTGGAGGGTGGTGGTGCACGAGGTCACCGCCTCCCCGACGGAGATCAGCTCGCCGCTGCCGAGCCGCACCGCGGTCAGGCCGTTGTCGAGGGTGGTCTGGCCACCGGTCGTACCCTGCGCCCGCATCTCGTCGATCAGCGCGAGGTTCTCCTCGATCCGGGTCTCCTGAGCGAGGATGGCGTCCAGCATCTCCGGGGCGGGGTATTGGTCGTAGCGGGCCTGGAGCGTCTCGAGAAACGCCTCCTGCTGGCCCAGCAGCCAGAGATGGCCGTCGACACCGTAGACCACGGTCTCGTAGCTGGTCGGCGTGTCCACAGGCTGCCGCTCGAAGATCGACGGCTGGACCTGCCGGAAGCCGCGGTCGAGGAGCTGGTCCACCACGTCCTGGGGCGGACCGGCGTGGGCCGGACGATTGCCGGGATCCTCGGGCGGCTGGGCAACGGCGATCGGGGTGAGGACCAGAACGGCCAGGAAGGCCGAAAGGGCCAGGGCGGTGAGAGTCCGGCGATGGGTACCAGCCTTGCTGAGGGTCATGAGCGTCTCCTCCTTGTTTGCCCCCCACGATTTCGGAACGACTCGGGTCCAAACGGTCCAACCAGGCCCTACAGAATTCAAGCCGCAACAGACAACAGGTAATGCGTACACAGTTCTACAAGAGCAGCTCTTACTGCCGAGTTACTTGGCTGCCTGAAAGCAGTTTCCCGGGGGGTGGTTTCCACCCACCCCTGAGGGTGGGGCGAGGATCGGGGCGGGCCCTTCCGGGACCGCCCCTCGAACCGAGAAGCTAGAGCTACGGCTCCATCGGACTGAGACGTGGATGTGTCAGGCCGTGATGCGCTCCACTTGTGGGGGATACCCCCCAGGAGCTCTCAAGGGCACACGGTCGTGACGGTCTCCAGGTTGATTCCGCCGACGGTGGAGAACGGACAGAAGCAGGGATCGGTGCACGTGTTCGCGTATGTCACCTGGATGGTCAGTGTCTCGGTGTCGGATTGGGTCGGCATCGAGCTGTCGGACACCGTGACCTTGACCGTATCGGTTCGCGTGAAACCGATCCCTGGATGGGTGTAGGAGCGGGAGTAGCTGGGCGAGTCCGTACCGACCGCCGCATTGTTGTAGAGCCATTGGTAGTTGTAGGGCGTCTCGCCGTTGGAAGGGGTGACGGTCCAGGAGGCGGTCCGCGTCGATCCCGCGGGTACGAAGAGACTGGTGGTGCCCGTAAGGCTGGCGGAGAGCGAACGGCAGGTGGAGCTCGTTTCGCTCACGGTATGGGTGAAGGAGCCAAAGAGCACCCTCGCCAGACCGCCGGCGAAGCAATCGCTCTCCGCAACGACGGTGGCAGAGGTGTCACAGGACACATCCTCGCCCTCGTCATCGGGGCAGTCCTGTGTAAAGGTGTTGATGTTGCCGCTGCTGTCGGTGCCCTGAGCGGTCGAAAACGAGCTCACCGTGCCCATCTCGCTGCACGTGTCACTGAAGCTGGCGCTCCCGGAGGCGGTGGGACCCGTCGCCGACGGACCCGCACTCGCCGCACGCGCAAGCGTGGTGCTGCACGAGGTCACCGCCTCCCCGACCGAGATCACCTCGCCGCTGCCAAGCCGCACCGCCTTCAGGCCGTCGTCGAGCGATTGCCCCGAGGCCTCCTGCGTCAGCATCTCGTCCAGCAGGGCGAGGGTCCCTTCGATCCATCTCTCCTGGGCGAGGATGGCGTCCAGAAGCTCCGGGGCGGGGAATCGCTCGTAGCGGGCCTCGAGGGTCTCGAGAAACGCCTCCTGCTGGCCGAGCAGCCAGAGATGGCCGTCGATGCCATAGACCACGGTCTCGTAGCTGGTCGGCGTGTCCGCGGGCTTTCGCTCGAAGATCGACGGCTGGATCTGCTGGAAACCGCGGTCCAGGAGCTGGTCCACGACGTCCTGGGGCGGACCGGCGTGGTCCGGACGGTTGCCCGGATTTGCCGGCGTCTGGGCAGCGTACGCGGTGAGCCCGAAAGCTACCGAGACCACCAGAAGGACCGAAAGGGTAAAGGCTTTGAGGGTGCACTGGGGCAGGCGTCTGTCCGCCTTGGCAATGATCATCGCATTTCCTCCTAGCTCTTCCCAAGAAGTCCCTCGTCCGCGAGAACCGAGAACGGACACTTCATGGGCTGGCTCCCATTGGAGCCGTGGAAGTTTTGGGGAATCCTAAGTATATGTCAGAAACATATGCAAATGTGAGAGAGAGTAAACAGGCTTGCTCGCCGCTCCCTTGGCGTCCGCCCAAAGACGTGGCTTGGGGTGGGGATCCGCGAAAACGGCGGGAGCGTTCAGCGTGGAGAGAGGGCGAAGAAAGGAAGGACGGAGAGGAGGAGGGCGCCCAAGAATCGGAACGGGGCGGCCCCTTCCGGGACCGCCCCTCGAACCGAGAAGCTAGAGCTACGGCTCCATCGGACTGAGACGTGGATGTGTCAGGCCGTGATGCGCTCCACTTGTGGGGGATACCCCCCAGGAGCTCTCAAGGGCACACGGTCGTGACGATCTCCGGGTTGTTCCCATCGAGAGGGAAACAGCCACACCCCAGACAAGGGTTGATCACGGAGCCCTCGAACACCACCTGAACGGTCAGCGTCTTGGTGACGGTCTGGCTCGGATTCGCCGCATCGGACACCGTGACCTTCACCGTGTCGGAACGCGTCGCGCCGAACCCTGGATGCGTGTAGGAGCGCGAATAGGTGGGCGAGTCCGTACCCACCGCAGCGTTGTTGTAGAGCCACTGGTAGTTGAAGGGGGTCGCGCCATTTGAGGCGCTGACGCTCCAGGAACCAGTCCGCGTCGACCCCGTGGGTACGAAGAGGCTCGTGGTGCCCGTAAGGCTGGCGGACAGTGAGCGGCAAGTGGTGTTCGTTTCGCTCACGGTGTGAGTGAACGAGCCAAACGTCACGGTGCCCTGGCCGCTGGAGAAGCAATCGCTCACTCCATCGACGCTGGCCGACGTGTCGCACGACACATCACCGCCGGTGTCACTGGGGCAGTCCTGGGTGAAGGTGTTGACGTTGCCGCTGCTGTCGGTGCCCTGTGCGATGGACATCGCGCTGACGGTGCCGATGTCGGTGCAGGTCGCGCTGAAGCCGGCGCTGCCGGAGGCGGTGGGACCCGTCGCCGAGAGATCCGCGCTGGCCGCACGCTCGAGGGTGGTGGTGCACGAGGTCACCGCTTGGCCCATCGAAATCAGGTCTTCGCTACCGAGCCGTACCGCGGTCCAACCGTCCGACGACGAGGCGCCGGATGCCTGACCCGCCTCCTCCTGCTCGCTCATCTCTTCCAGCAGGGCGAGAGTCTCTTCGATCCGCGTCTCCTGGGCGAGGATGGCGTCGAGCAGCTCCGGAGCGGGGAATCGCTCGTAGCGGGCCTGGAGGGACTGGAGAAAGGCTTCCTGCTGCCCCAACAGCCAGAGATGGCCGTCGATACCGTAGACCACCGTTTCGTAGCTGGACGGCTCGTTCTCGACCGCCCGCTCGAAGATGGACGGCTGGAGCCGTTGGAAGCCCCGGTCCAGAAGCTGGTCCACCACGTCCTGAGGCGGACCGGCATCGGCTGGACGGTTTCCCGGATCCTCGGGCGGCTGGGCGGTTGCATATGGCGTAGGCCCGAGGATGGAAGCCATCCCGAGGACCGAGAGGACCAAGGCAATAGAGAGGACACGAAACATGATTCGAAGGGTCATGGTGTTACTCCTGTAAGACTCCCAAGAAGTCACGCTCTTCCGCGAAGAGGGGGCTTCCTGGGTCGGCTCGATCAGAGCCAGTTAATAGTGTACGTGGGTATGTCACAATAATAGAACGTTGCGAAGCGCGAATATCCCTCTACTGGAAAGTGTCAAAGGAAGCTCGCGCTCTCTCTCGAGGCACTGAACGGGGGCCCACGGCCAGCGCTCGCACCAGGTTCTTCTTGGAGAAGTCCCCGAGGCTGAAGGCGAAGAGAAAGCCCTCCCGGCCGAGCAGACGGCGGGTGATGGCGCGCAGAGAGAGGCCCCGGTCGCGCAGCTCGCGGACGGACCCGGCGAGGTCCTCCCACCACCGGATCTTGCGCCGCAGCGCGCCGGTGGCGTCCTCGACGACCCCGGCGTGGGCGCAGATCAGCAGCTTCGGCTCCAGCACCAGGACCCGGCGCAGCGAGTCGAGGTGGGTCCATACGTCCTCGATGCGCCGCAGGTACTTGACCCGCTCGTGGACGAAGAGGTCACCGGAGACCAGCCAGCCGCGGTGCTCCTCCCAGAGGCAGACGTGATCGAAAGCGTGGCCCGGGGTGGGGATCACCCGAAAGCGGTAGGGCCCGTGCTCCAGGGCGTCTCCCAGAAGCTCGGCGCGGAATCGGCGGGGGCGACCCCATACGGCGCGCCGATAGAAGGGCACCCGGGCGCCCTCCAGGAGGATGGGCAGGGCGCCCGCCGGAGCCAGAATGGGCACGTCCAGCTCCTGCTGCAGCAGCGCCGCTCCCCCGGCATGGTCCTCGTGGTGGTGGGTCAGCACCACCCGCGAGACCGGGTGCGTCGTGGCACTCTCCTGCAACCAGGTCAGCAGCACGCGATCAGTGGTGGGAGGACCGGTGTCGATGAGGAGGTCGCCGAGCAGATAGGCGGAGACGTGGTGCACCGGGCGTCCGAGCCAGGTCCGGGTCAGGCGCAGGCGGGTGACGGGGCCGGGGTGGGTGACGCGGAGCATGCCCGGCCGATCCTATCTCTCAGCCCACACCTCCAATTCTCGATTGTCCCTTACTACTCCCCCTATCTCACCGGGGACAACTGCTTGCGAAAGCCATTCTGGACTCGGAAAGCCGTTCGCAAGGGTTGATCGCGGGGCATCCGCGCAACCTCACTGACAGAACCACGACTGGTTCGTGGCCGGGCACAGCGAGCCCGGGATCACCGCCACGCAGGGGCAGCTGCGGATTCGGATCGTCCGGCCCGGGGGACACTGGAACAAGGTGCCGTCCCGCTGGATGCAGGCGCTGTCACCGGTGCCCGTCACCGGGCAGTCCGGCGGAAGCTGGGCCGGCCGGCAATTGGCCGACGCCGCGTTGCAGCTCCGGGTCCCGGGGCACACCGGGAGCTGGCCCTCGAGAAAATCGAAGTACTCCTGGAGGTCGTCGAACGCCGCCTGCTGGTCCGGCGTCAGGTTGGGCGCCGCGTCGTCGTAGAGGTCCTGATTTTCGAACGGATCCGCCAACAGATCGAACAGCTCGATGTTCTCGCTGGCGGCGTTGGGCCGGCGGATCAGCTTGTACCGTGCCTCCCGCGCCGCCTTGTTCAAAGGTACCCCGGTGCGCGTCTCGGTGAAGACGTAGGTCCTTTCGGTTCCGGTGCCGGAGAGCAACGGCACCAGGCTCTCCGAGTCTTCCACCAGCCCCGGTGGGATCTGTGCTCCCGCCAGGTCCAGCACGGTGGCGAAGAGGTCGCTGGTGTTGACCAGGGCCGCGGACTCGTTGCCCACCTGGGTCAACAGCACCGGGACGTTGACGATCAGTGGCACATTGGCCCCGCCCTCGTAGACGGTGAACTTGGCGCGGTTGGGGTCGAAGGGCGGCACCACCACCTGGCCCGGGGAGCCGTTGTCGCCGAGCAGGATCACCGCCGTGCCCTTGGGAAAGCCCTTGATCAGCCGGGCGATCTCGGTGTCGAGGGTCTCCATCATCGCCTTGTAGCACTCCCGCTGGGTACCCGCCGGGCACACGTCCCCTGGTCCGACGCCCGGGGGCAGGGTGATGCCGTGGCAGGGGCCGCCGGGGCACTGGTCCGGCGGCGCCTGGAAGGGCGAATGGGGCGCGTTGAAGGCCATCCACAAGAACCACGGCCCCTTGCGCTTGCCGATCCAGGCGAGGGCGTCGTTGACGTTGACGATGGTGGCGTAGGGCTGGGTGGCGCACTCCGGCACCGAGCCGCCGGCCACGCATATGCCGTTGACCCCGTTCACCCGCCGGCACCAGTTGAAGTAGTCGCCGATGTTGGTCAGTGCCCCGGCGGCGTGGTCGTAGCCCTGGTCCTGGGGGTTGCCGTTGAGCGGGCAATTCGGCGGGTTGCTGCCGTTGCCCCCGGCCAGGTGCCACTTGCCGATGGCGGCGGTTTCGAAGCCGAGCTGCTGGTTGAGGGTGTCGGCGAGGATCTCCGGAATGGTGCGCTCCTCGAGCGGCAGGATGCGCCCGGCGAAGGTGACGCCGGTGCGAAAGGAGTAGCGGCCGGTCTGGATGGTCGCCCGGGTCGGCGAGCAGGTGGGGTTGGACCAGGCGTTGCGAAACAGCACGCCGGTCTGCGTCAGCTTGCACATCGTGGGGGTCTTGGGAAGGTCGGTGCCTTCGCCGTAGCAGGAGAGCTGATCGACCCCGACGTCGTCGAGGATGATCACCGCAATGTGCTTGAAGCTCTTTTCGAGGATCTGGCTCGCGGCGGGCAGGGCGAGGAGCGAGAGGTTGAGGAGCGCGAGGGCGAGGAGGACTGAAAAGCGAAGTGCGGAACGGAGGGAACACGGCATCGGGAGCCTCCTTCGAAGAACCTGGATAACCAGAGAGGTGTGCTGCTGAGCCCACGAACGCTGAGCCTACGAATGTCTTCTATCGCTGGTCTCACGGTACCGCCCTACCCCCCGTCTTCCGACCGAATCGGAAACAGCTCCGCCTGGCGCCGGTCAGCACCGGCGATCTCGACCCGGTAGTCGCCGGTCCAGCAGGCGGTGCAGTAGGAGGACGCCTCGCCGGAGACGCACTCCAGCATCCCCTCCAGCGACAGGTAGGCGAGGCTGTCCGCGCCGACGAAGTCGCGGATCTCGTCCACCTCCCGGTGGGCGGCGATCAGCTCCTCGCGGGTCGGCATGTCGATGCCGTAGTGGCAGGGATAGCGGGTCGGTGGGCAGGAGATGCGTAGATGGACCTCCGCGGCCCCGGCGTCGCGCACCATCTTGACGATCTTCGGTGAGGTGGTACCGCGCACGATGGAGTCGTCGACCATCACCACCCGACGGCCCTGGATCAGGTGCCGCACCGGGTTGAGCTTGATCTTGACGCCGAAGTGGCGGATCGACTGCTTGGGCTCGATGAAGGTGCGGCCGACGTAGTGGTTGCGGATCAGCCCGAGCTCCAGCGGCAGACCGGACTCCCGGGCGTAACCCAGCGCGGCGAAGAGACCGCTGTCGGGCACCGGCACCACCACGTCCGCCGGTACCGGCGCCTCGCGGGCGAGACGGGCGCCCATGGCGAGACGGGACTCGGACACGGCGTCGCCGAACAGCTCGGAATCCGGGCGCGCGAAGTAGACGTGCTCGAAGACGCAGCGGGTGGGCCGCGGCACCCGGGGCTGACGGTAGGTCTCTACCACGGGCGCCGGGTCATCGCCGCGGCGGCGGGCCACCACCACCTCGCCCATCTGCAGCTCACGCACCGGCGTCGCGTCGAGCAGATCGAAAGCGCAGGACTCGGAGGCAAAACAGGGCAGACCGTGGAAGTCCCCCAACAGCAGCGGCCGGAAGCCGTGGGGGTCGCGAGCGGCGATCAGGGCGTCCTGGGTCACCAGCAGCAGCGAGTAGGCCCCGCGCACCTTCTCCAGCGCCACCAGAAGCGACTCCACGATGTCCTCCCGGGGATTGCGCGCCATCAGGTGGAGGATCACCTCGGTGTCGCTGGTGGTCTGGAAGATCGAGCCGTCCTCCTCGAGCTCGTGGCGGATCTCGACCGCGTTGACCAGGTTGCCGTTGTGCACAAGCCCCAGCGGCCCCATCGAGGTCTTGACCACGATGGGCTGGGCATTGGCGATGACGCTGGTGCCCGAGGTGGAATACCGGGTGTGGCCGATCGCTCGCCGGCCCGGCAGCCGCTCTAGCACGGATTCGGGAAAGATCTCCGCCACGTGGCCCATGCCACGCTCGACGTTCATCCGCGAGCCGTCCCAGGAGACGATACCGGCGCTCTCCTGGCCGCGGTGCTGTAGGGCGTAGAGTCCGAGATAGGTGAGGTTGGCCGCGTCTTCGTGGCCGTCGACTCCGAAGATGCCGCACATGGGTTGGAATTCTAGCCCAAGCGAGCGCCGGGAGCTTGCCGCACGAGGCGAGAGAGGGACCCGCCGGGAGCGCGCCCCGGCGGATCTCGGACCACGTCCAGGGGAAGACGTCGAGGCATCGAAGAGGCTGCGGAGCTTATCCGCAAAGCGCTACGCGGATCAATAAGCATCGTGGATAAGTCCCATATGCTTGACATCTATATAGAAGTAGGAGATGTTCAGGCCACACAGTACCTGACCGATCCTCTGGACCGAAAGGAGAGCATCAATGGCCCGCATCTCGCGTTGGGGAATCCTTACCCTGCTCCTCGTGGTGGTCCTTGCTGTCACGGGACCGGCCATCGCCCGTCCGCCCCTGATCTCGATCAATTCGATCGCGGACCAGGAAGTGAATCCCTGGTTTGAAGGTGTCACCTTTACCTATACCGTGACCTACCAAGTCACGGACCCGCCCTGCTTCGGCGAAGAGGTCATCTTCAGCCTGGACCAGGCACCGAGCGGGATGTCCATCGGTGCTTTCAACGGAAAGATCACTTGGTCACCAACGTCCAGCCAGCGGGAAAAGACGCACACGGTGACGGTGCGCGCCACGGCCTGGTACAACTTCTCGTGCGGCGGCGGCAGTCTCGCCTACACCAGAACGTTCCAGATTTTTGTCTGCTGAGACTTCTGCTGGCTCCCCTACTCTGGCCGGGGTGATTGCCGCATCACCCGTAGCCCGACGTAGGCCGGGACCGGCTCGGAGGCATCCGCATCGTCGGTGGAGCGGTCGGCGCTGGGGCCTGCCGCCACCCTCTTGCCGTCTTTGCCGATCGCCCACTCGGCGGCGTTGCCGTCGAGATCGAAGATCATCGGATCCCCGGCCCCCGGCAAGCTGCCCACCGGCAGCAGCAGGGCGCCGTCGCCGAGACCCCCGGTACCAGTATGGGACTCGAGGAGCTCGAGCAGCCGACTCCGGTCGTCCGGGCTGGGCGTGTACCCCGCCCAACGGTCGAGGGTGTTGCCGTCGCCCGGACCGCGAGCCGCGCGCGCAAGGGTCTCGGCTTCCTTCTTCGTGGGCAATCGCCAGGTGTCGCCGGTGGTCTCGGAGAGCCAGGCAGCGTAGCGCTGAGCTTGCTCGAAGGTGATGCCGGTGGTGGGCAGGTTGCTTTCCTCCGCGGCTCGGTCGCCCGCGTCCCCGACCCCTTCGAAGGTCGCCCATTGAGCGCGGGTGACCTCGAAGCGGCCCACCTCCAGCCCCGGCTCGGCAGCGCCGAAGGCCACCGTTTCCGGCACCAGGACGCCGGAGACCTCGCGGCCGTAGACGTCGCCCACTCGCGCGGCGCCGGCTCGCGCCAGCAGCCCCGCCAGCGGCGAGCCTTTTCTCAGCGAGTCCGCCAGCGAGCCCTCCAGATCCGGATCTACCTCGGATCGGCCGAACAGATGGTCGTCGAACCAGGCCAGGTCCTCCTCCAGCTTCCGCCGCTGGTGGGCCACCTTGCGCAGCCCGTGGGGCTCGCCCGGGAAGAGCACCAGCCGCACCGGCGTTTCGCCGATCTGCTGCAGCGCGCGGAACAGCGACCAGGACTGGTGGGGCGGCACGTTGCGGTCCTCGGTGCCGGTGTAGACGATGGTCGGCGTGGTGACCCCGGAGAGCCGGAAGAACGGCGACTTGTCGATATAGGTCTGCGGGATCTCCCACGGCGGGCCGCCGAAGTAGTAGTTGTCGAAGGCGGCTCCGAAGTCGACGTTGGCCCAGTCGCTGATCCACTCGACGTCGGCGGCACCCACGGAGGCGGCCTTGTAGCGCTCCGAGCGGGTGATCAGCTCCGCCGACAGGATGCCGCCGTTGGACCATCCGGAGGTGGCCAGGCGCTCGGGGTCGGCCAGACCGCGGGCGATCGCGTCGTCGACCCCCGCTTCGAGATCCGGAATCTCGAGCTCGTAGTAGCGCCGCTCGATCGACTCCGCCCATTCGAGCCCGTAGCCGGCGCTGCCGTGGTAGTTGACCTGGAGGATGAAGGCGCCCTGCTGACGCCAGAGGATGCCGGGGTTGGCCCAGCGCTGGTCCCAGGAGTCGCGGTCGGTGCCGGTGGGGCCGCCGTGGATGTCGAGGATCAGCGGCCGCCGCTCCCCTTCTTTCCAATTCAGAGGGTAATGGAGCAGCCCCTCGACCTCGTCTCCGCGGGCACCGGTGAAGCGCACCACCTCGACCCGACCGGTGGGTTTGTGTTTCCAGCCGGCGTTGAGATCGGTGAGCCGGCGCGTGCCGGCGAGGCGAGAGGCACCCTTACTCTTACTCTCTTCCCGACCTTCTCTCTGCAGCCGGGCGCGGTACCACTGGGGCGGACGGCTCGCCGCCGAGCTCTGGTAGACGAGGGTGATCCCGTCCTCGGACAGCTCCCAGCGGTCGAGGTTGCGGGCGTGCTCCCCGCCGAGATCCTGTCGCCGCCAGCCGTCGCCGGTGCGGGTGTAGCGCGCCGGGCGGTAGCGCACGCCGTCGGCGAGCAGGGCGATGACTCCGTCGCGGGTGGGGGCGTAGTCGCCTCCCAGCCCACGCTCCCAGCCGAGGTCCACCCGCGTGGTGCGGCCGGAGGCCACGTCGTGGAAGTGGAGGCGGGTGACGGTGGCGTTGCGGTACCGGGGATGGGTGGTGTAGGCGTCGGTGAGATAGAAGCCGGAGCCGTCCAGAGCCCAGCGGACGTCCGAGGGGATCAGCGGGCGCTCGATCATCCCTTCTCCGCTGCCCCCGGGGATCCGTTCGGTGAGCTCCAGCGCCGTCCGCTCGCCGCTCTCCAGATCCACCAGAAACGTTTTCGGCGGCACCGCCTGGTCGAACTCGTACGACAGGCTCTGCTGGGCGCTGACCACCGCCCACCGTCCGTCCGGGGAGACCGCGAGCGCTTCGATCCAGTCGTCGTTGCGGGTCAGCCGCCGCACCTCGCCATCGAGCGAGACCCGGAACAGCCGCACCGGCGGCGTGCGCTCGGCGTCATCCACCACCTGCGCCGTGTCCTTGCGCCGCTTGCGCTCGCGCTCCCAGGCGGAGGGGTTTTCCTCCGCCGCCACCACCAGGGTTTCGGCGTCGATCCAGCCGAAGCCCCGGGGGGAGCGCTCGAGGCGGGTGACCGGAAACGCCTCGCCGCCCGCCAGGGGCAGCGCCCAGAGCTGGGACTTCGCCGGATCGCCCGGACCGTCGTCGCCACCGTCTTCATCGTTCCCGCCGGGGAGCTCCCGCGAGCTGAGAAACGCCACGTGGCGGTCGTCGGGGGAGAGCCGTGGAGACGAGACCCCGTCGGTCCCCCGGGTCAGGGGGCGGGAGGCGGCGCCGGGGGCGTCCCCAGGCCTGTCTCCGGGCTCGACTCTGGACCCACCTCCGGACTCATCTCCAGGCCCGTCTTCGGCCTCGTCCCGGGGCCGATCCAGCGACGACCACCAGAGCCGGGAGAGGCGCTTCTCCTCCCCGTCCACCTTCTCCACGGTGGAGCGGAGCCAGACGGCGAACGAGCCGTCGGCGGCGACGTCCCAGCCGGACGCCGTTTCGGCGTGGACCAGGTCGTCGACCGTCCAGCGGGTCACGTCGAGCAGCGGCCCTTGCTCCGCCGCCGTTCGCCCGCCGGAGGCGAGGAATGCCGTCAGGAGGGTCGCCAGCGCCAAGAGGAGTGCCGGGGAAAGGAGTGTCCGTGAGACAGCCGGGGTCCGCGACGAAAGCCGCACCGGTCAGTCCGCCTCGCGGAAGAGGATCTTGACGCCGTCCGGGTCGTGGGTCTCGAAGACGGTGCCGCCTCCGGCGCGGCGCAGCCCACCGGGAATGTTCTTGTTCCGGAAGAGCAGGTCTTCGTAGGCTTGCTGGGCCGAGGGAACCACCAGGGTCAGGCTGAGCTTGTGGCCCGGCCCCTGGTAGTCGAACAGCTCGTCCCGCGAGCTCGCGGGCGTCCCATCGGGCCGGCCTAGCACCTCGATGAGGGCCGAGCCGGCCTGGAAGAGAGCGCCCCGCAGATCCTCTCCTTCCCAGGTCTGGAGCCTCGGTAGCGCCAGGGTCTCGCCGTAGAAATGGCAGGTGCGTTCAAAATTCCCGGCCCGCAGCACGAACCGGGTTTGGCGGATGTCCATGGTGCACGTTCCTCCGTCGGGATGAGCTGTGGGGTCGAAGCCGGATCACCAACGCGCTTACCATATCCCGACCCCCTCCGGTGGGGAAACCGGAATGCTATCCTTCCCGCCGTGAAGTCGTTCTCTTCGTGGGCTCTCCCCTTCGCCGCGCTGCTGACCCTTCTTCTTCTGCTGCCGCCTGTCGGTATGGCACAAGATCGGGGCGAGGAGGAAGAGCCGCCTCCGACGACCGAGCCCGCCCGCGCCGAGGTCGACGGCGGAGCCGTCCCGGTGTCGGTGGCGTGGACTCCGCGGGGGCTCCTGGTGGCTGTCGAGCCCATGGTCCGTCGCCTCGGCGGCGAGCTGCGAGAGGACCCTTCCGGCGAGGGCTGGTTCCTGACCCTCGCGGACACCGAGATCGCGTTCGGGCCGGGAAGCGACGCCATCACCCGCGGCACCGAGATCGTCGATCTGTCGCGGGATCCCGCCTTCGCACCCACGGCGGGCGTGATGGCCCCCCTCGACTTCTTCCAGCGTACCTACGGCGACCTGCTCGGCTACCGCTTCGAGTGGGACGTCGACCTTGGACAGCTCACCATTGGCCGGGCCGAGCGGCGGGAGGTCCCGGTGACCCTGGACGTCGTGCACCTCCAAGGGGTCACCACGGTGGTCTTCCAATTCCCCGAGGCGGTCCGGTACCAGACCGAGACCACGGCCCGCGGGGTCGAGGTCGAGCTGCTGGGAGCCTCCCTGCCCCCGTCGGACTGGGGCCGACGGGACGTCGAGGATCCGTGGGTACAGAACGTCGAGCTGCGGGAGACGGGCTTCCAGATCGGGCTGCGGCCCGGAGCCCGGTCGGAAAGCTACACCCTCACGCGCCCCTTCCGGCTGGTGTTCGACGTCTATCGGAGCGGGACCGCGGATCGCGACCTCCGCCCGGAGGCCGGATCGCGTGACAGCCTGCGGCCGCCGCAGCCCCGGGAGGGACTGCGCACCATCGTGCTGGACCCGGGACACGGCGGCGAGGAGTCCGGCGCCGTCGGGCCCAGCGGCGCGATGGAAAAGGACCTGACGTTGCTCCTGGCCCGCGCCCTCCGCTCCCGGCTCCAGAGCCGGCTGCCCGTGCGGGTGGTGCTCACCCGCAACGAGGACGCTCATCTCCCTCTCACCACCCGCACCGCCATCGCCAACCAGAACAAGGCGGACCTCTTTCTCTCGATCCACCTCAACTCCGCCGCCGGCGTCCACGCCCAGGCCGGCGGGGCCGAGACCTACTTCCTGTCGCTCCAGGCCAGCGACGAGCGCGCGGCACAGGCCGCGGAGGTCGAGAACCGGGTGACCCAGAGTGACGCCTCGGGTGGGGAGACCCGGGATGTCCCGGCGTCCGACGAGGGAGATCCGCTCTACGATCTCCAGCTCATCCTCTGGGATCTCGCCCAATCCCACCACCTGTCCGAAAGCCAACGCCTCGCCCGGCTGATCCAGGAGGAGCTCAACAGCACCCTCGGTCTGCGCGACCGGGGGGTCAAGCAAGCGCCCTTCAAGGTGCTGATGGGTGCCGCGATGCCGGCGGTGCTCGTCGAGCTGGGGTTTCTCAGCAACCCCCGTGAGGAGGAGCGGCTCCAGGATCCCGCCTATCGGGCACAATTGGTGGATGCGCTGGTGCGCGCCATCTCCCGCTACCGAGTGCTGGTCGAGGGGGGAGTGAGCGAAGGCGGGGAGACGGCGGCCGCCGGGGGAGAGCGGTGACGCCACGTGGCACCTGGCGAGCCCCGAGCCCCTCGACGCTTTTGATCCTGTGGCTCGTCGGAGGCCTTGGTGGCGGGCTCCTCGCTTGCGGGCAGGGGGCGGACGACGGCTCGCCGGGCGCAAAGCCTCCCGACACGGATACCGCCCCTGCCACGGGCGGGGCGGGTCTCGGTCTACCGGTGGATCTCTACTTCCCGACCGTCGATGGCCGGCTGGCGGTGGAGTCCCGGGAGCTGCCCCCGAGCAGCGAGCCGACGGCGAGAATCCAGGGTCTGGTCGAAGCGCTGCTCGCCGGCCCCCGGAGCGCGGACGTGGGCCTGGTTCGCCCGCTGCCAAAAGACGTCACGCTGGAGGGCGTGTACCTCGGCCCCGGCGGCGTGGCCTTTCTCGATCTCCGGACCCCCGAGCCCCGGAGCCCTCCCTCCGTCGGCTCCCGCGAAGAAATGCAGATCGTCTACAGCCTGGTGAACTCGGTGGCCCTCAACGTCGCCGAGGCCCGGCGGGTGGTGCTGCTGTGGAACGGACGTCAGCCGGGGACTTTCGCCGGCCACCTGGACACCTCGCACCCCCTGGCTCCGGACACCGGCCTGGTGAGACGCTGACGTGACCGGGAGCCGGGACCGGACCCAGCGGGGCCGGGCCGAGCGGCCCATCGGAGTCTTTGACTCCGGGATCGGGGGACTCACAGTCGTTGCCGCCCTGCGGCGGCGTCTGCCAGCGGAATCGGTGCTCTACCTGGGGGACACCGCGCGTCTTCCCTACGGCAGCAAGTCGCCCGAGACGGTCACCCGCTACACCCGCAACAACCTGGGTTTTTTGATCGACAAAGGCGTCAAGGCGGTGGTGGTGGCGTGCAACACCGCCTCGGCCCTGGCCCTGCCCCGGCTGGAGAGGTATGAGCCGCAGGTACCCACCTGGGGCGTGATCGAGCCGGGTGCACAGCAGGCGGCGGAGGTCAGCCGGGGCCGTGTGGGGGTCATCGCCACCGAGTCCACGGTGCGCTCGGGCGCCTACACTTCCGCCCTCCATCGTCGGCGAAGCGACCTGGAGGTCCACGCCCAGGCCTGCCCGTTGCTGGTGCCGCTGGTCGAGGAGGGCTGGCACGACGACCCGGTGACCGAGGAGGTGGCTCGGCGCTATCTCGATCCGCTTCTCGGGGCCGGCATCGACACGCTGGTGCTGGGATGCACCCACTATCCGTTGCTCAAGCCCCTGCTGCAGCGGGTCGCCGGATCGGACGTCACCCTGGTGGACTCCGCCGACGCGGTGGCACGGGTGGTGGCCGATTCCCTCGCTTCGCTGGGGTTGGCCCGGGAGCGGACCCCGCACGAGGCGAAACCCTCGGACGAGCCGCCGCTCGAGAGCCACTTGTTCGTCACCGACGCCAGCTCGGGCTTCGCGCGCTTCGCCCACCGCATCCTGGCCGAGGAGGATCTGCCGCTGGAGTGGGTGGACGTTCGTGCCGAGGCGGTCCCGGAAAGCGGGTCGACGGAAGAGGGACAGCAAGTACAATCGCGCCCATGACCTCGGACACGACCCCCTCTTCTTCCCGTCCCGGCGGGCGCGCACCGGACGCCCTGCGCCCGATCCTGATCGAAACCGGACCGCTGAAGTACGCCGAAGGCAGCGCGCTGATCTCGTGTGGAGACACGAAGGTGCTGGTGGCGGCGAGCGTCGAGAGCACCGTGCCTCCGTTTCTGCGCGACACCGGGCAGGGCTGGATCACCGCCGAGTACGCGATGCTGCCGCGCTCGACCCTGACCCGCAATCGACGGGAGGTAAAGCAGGGGCGGCCCTCCGGGAGAACCTCGGAGATCCAGAGGCTCATCGGCCGCAGCTTGCGGGCGGTGGTCGATCTCCGCGTCCTGTCCGAGCGCACCCTCTACCTCGACTGCGACGTGCTCCAGGCGGACGGCGGCACCCGAACCGCCTCGGTCACCGGCGCCTGGGTGGCGCTGTACCTCGCGTGCTCTCGCCTGTTGCTGACCGGGGACATCACCGAGTGGCCGCTGACCGGCCAGCTCGCGGCGGTGTCGGTGGGGACCGTCGAGGGCACGCCGCTGCTGGACCTCGAGTACATCGAGGACCAGGACGCCGAGATCGACATGAACGTGGTGGCGACGGCCAAGGGAGAGCTGGTCGAGGTCCAGGGCACGGGGGAGAAGCGCAGCTTTCCCCGCTCCGAGCTGGACGAGCTGCTGGATCTGGCCCTGCAGGGGATCGGCGAGCTGGCGCAGGCCCAGAACGAGGCGCTGGCGGAGACCCGCAAGGAGGTGGCGGCGGTACTCGGCAAGGAGAGCCGGCAACAGGCGCCGCCCAAGAGCGAGGCTGATCTGTGGGGGGCTCCGGAGTAGGGTCCGCGTAGCACCGGAGCGGCCCGACGACCCGGGCTACCCGAAGCGCTGCATCGCGTCGTCGGCTTCCTGGCGGGCGATCTTCTCCCGCTCCGCCCGCCGTTTGTCGTGAAGCTTCTTGCCCCGCGCGAGGGCGATCTCGATTTTGACCCAGTTGCCCTTGAGGTAGACGCTCAGGGGCACGATGGTCTGGCCCTTGAGCAGGCTGCGGCCAAAGAGGCGATCGAGCTCGCGCCGGCTCAGAAGGAGCTTGCGCGGCCGCTCCGGATCGTGATTCATCTGGTTGCCGTGGCTGTAGGGGCTGATGTGGGCACCCACCAGCCAGGCCTCGCCGTCACGGACCTCGACGTAGCTGTCCTTGAGCTGAACCCGGCCGTCGCGCACCGACTTGACCTCGGTGCCCGCCAGGACCATCCCGGCCTCGAAGGTCTCGAGGATCTCGTAGTCGTGGCGCGCCCGGCGGTTGCGGGCCACCACCCGGATCTCGGGCTTGCCCCCCTTGCCGGATTCTCTCGCCGTCGAGCTCGCCGTCTTTGCCATCGGTCTCCCTCTCCCTCTCTCTCCGGCCGCCTCGTTTCTTGGCCTGCCAGTCTCGCAGTCACCCATCTTCTACCCTACCGCGGAAGGCGGTAACGCTCCGGTGGTAAGCTTTGATTCCCCATGCAAATGCCCCGCGCCGTGCTGTCGGTCCCGCTCTGGACCCCGCTTCTGGCCCTGCTGACCGCCGCTCTCCGGATCGCCTCACCGCTCGCGGCCGAGCCCCATATCTCCGGGCTCGCGGTCGCCTTTGAAGGTCGGCAGGCGCTGCTGAGCTTCCGCCTCGAGGAGGCCACCGGCGAGCGATTTCTGCAGCGGGTCGAAAGCGGTCTGCCGACCGGCTTCGAGCTCACCTTCGAGCTGGTGCGTCAGCGGCGCGGTTGGTTCGATCGCACCCTGGACACCAACCGGCTGCAGGTGGTGGCCATGTACGACGCTCTGGCGCGCGAGTACCTGGTGAACTACAAGCTCGGGGGCAAGCTGATCCGCAGCCGCATGGTGCGGGATCTGGAGGCGCTGGAAGAGGCCATGACCCACTTCGAGCGCGAGCCGATCTTCCACCTCGATCCGATGCCCCCCGACTTGAGATTGCGGATCCGTCTCCGGGCCGAGCTCGGCTCCAAGACCATCTTCTCGCTCATTCCCGCGCGCGTGACCACCGAGTGGGTGGAGTCCGAGCGCTTCCGTCCTCCCACCTAGCCCGCGGCGATCATGAGTCTCAAGGGGCGGCTTCACCGGCACCGCAAGGACTATCCGTTGATGGTCGGGGTTCTGGTGGTCCTGCTGCTGCTCTTTTCGGGCATCTTCTATCTGCTGCTGCGACGCCGGGGGCTTCCCGAGGCGCTGATCACCAACAAGGTGCTGCTCTTCGTCCTCTTCTACGTCAACATCATCCTGATCCTGGCGATCCTCTTCGTCCTGCTGCGCAACATCTTCAAGCTGGTCCTCGAGCGCCGCAGCGGGCTGCTCGGCGCGAAGCTCAAGACCAAGCTCGTGTTCGCCAACATCGGACTGTCTCTGATCCCCGTCCTTTTGCTGTTCATCACCGCCTTCGGCATCCTGCAAGACTCCATCGATCGCTGGTTCGATACGCCCCAGCGGCAGATGCTGGAATACGGCCGCGATCTCGCCCAGGCGCTCCGCGACCAGGTGGATCGAGAGGTGCTCGCCGGTGCCGAGATCGGGCTGGAGGCCCTGAACGGTCTGAACGTCTCGGATCCGGTGGAAAGCCAGAGTCTCCGACAGCAGGTGAACGAGCTGCTCGCCAGCCTCGATCTCGATCTGCTCGGCGTTTACGAAGGCACCGAGTTCGTCTACGAAGCCGTCGACCCCCGGGCGGGGGTCAGCGAGTCGCCGCGGCCGGACCGCCGCTTCCTGACGGAAGCGGTCAGCGAAGGGGAGGCGTCCGGAAGCCTGGAGCTGGAGCGCTTCGGTGCCGATGGCCTGCTGGTGCTCGCCGCCCGGGCCGACGCATCGGATCCTCCGGTCGTCGTCGTGGCCGGCAGCCGGCTGGGACCGGAGCTGCTGACTCCCATGACCCGGCTGATCCGCGACTACCAGACCGATCGGCAGCTCGAGGTCCAGAAGGAGGAGATCAAGGCCAGTCACCTGCTCTTCTTCATCATGGTGACGCTGTTGATCCTGCTCACCTCCTCCTGGCTCGGCGTGGTGGTGGCGCGGCAGGTGACCGTTCCCATCCAGGCGTTGGCGAGGGGGACCCGGCGCATCAGCCAGGGAGATCTCTCCCACCGGGTGGAGATGCCGGCCGACGACGAGCTGGGGGTGCTGGTCGGCTCCTTCAACCGCATGACCGAAGAGCTGGCTCAGAACCGGCGGGTGATCGAGGAGAGCCATCTGGAGCTGATGGCGGCCAACGAGAGGTTGGCGGAGGAACGGGCGCTGATCGCCGCGGTGCTGGAGAACGTCGCCGCCGGGGTGATCTCGATCGACCTCGACGGGCGGGTCCTCACCTGCAACGGTGGCGCCCTCCAGATGGTGCAGCAAGGTCCCGAGGAGCTCGAGGGGCGACAGATCCGCGAGGCCTGGAGCGACCCCGAGCGGGCCAAGCTGCTGCCCTCGCTGGAAGCCGAGCGCGAGCCGGTGGAAGGCCGGGAGGTCCACTTGGCCCTGGGGGGCGAATGGAAGACCCTGGCGGTGCAGGTCCGCGACATGAGCGACGCCGCGGGACGCAGGACCGGCCGGGTGGTGCTGCTCGAGGACCTCACCGAGCTGACCAAGGCTCAGCAGCTCGCCGCCTGGACCGAGGCCGCCCGTCGCATCGCCCACGAGATCAAGAATCCCTTGACCCCCATCCGTCTCTCCGCCGAGCGGTTGCTGCGCAAGCACCGGGAAGGCCAGGAGCTGGGCCCCGCCATCGAGGACGCGGCGGAGATCATCGGCCGTGAGGTGGCGTCGATGCAATCGATGGTGGACGAGTTCTCCCGCTATGCCCGGATGCCCAGCCCGCGTCCGGAAACCGTCGACCTCTCCCGACTTCTGGACGACACGGTCCGCCTGTACGAGGAGATCAAGCCCGGGGTGGATGTCGAGGGCGAGGTGGACGACGGCGCCCGGGAAGCCCGTCTCGACCCGGAGCAGATCAAACGCGTGCTGATCAATCTCCTGGACAATGCCCTGGAGGCGACGGAGCCGCCGGGTCGGGTGACGGTCGACGCACACCGCCGGAACGGGCTCCTGGAGATCCGGGTGGCGGACACCGGTCGCGGCATCCCGCCGGAGGCCAAGGAGAAGCTTTTCCGCCCGTACTTCTCCACCAAGGGCCGGGGCACCGGGCTCGGACTCGCCATCGTCTACCGCATCGTCTCCGAGCACCACGGCTCGATCCGGGTGGAGGACAATCGGCCTACGGGAACGGTGTTCACCCTCGAGCTGCCCGTTTGATCCCCCAACCAACAACCCTGCCAACTGCGATCTTCGTTCCGCAAACGTCAGGGTTGCTTGCGGAATCGGGATAGACTTCCGGTGTGGATCGAGACCTGGAAAACGACCTCCCTTCAGCGCCCGACCTTGCCGAGATCGGCGCGGAGCTTCATCGAAGCCTACGAGCCCGAGACTGTGCGCTGGATCCGGCCGTGGCAGGTGATGCGGGAGGCGCTCCGGGCTCTCGTCGCTGGAGAGCATTGAGACGCTGCAAGCGAACGGAAAGCTAGCTGCAGAGAACCAGGGAGGCGCCGACCAACGCCGCGGTCTCGACCCGTAGGACGCGGGAGCCGAGCGACAGAGGGCGGCAGCCCAGCGACAACAGCGCGTCGCGCTCGCCGCCGGTCCAGCCCCCTTCGGGACCCACCAGCAGAGCCACCGGGCCCACGCCGCCCGCCACCTCCCAGGCTTCTCCCGCGGCATCGAGAAAGTAGCGCTGTGGACAGGCGCCGAGCAGCTCGGGAAGCTCCCCCCAGGCGTGCACGCCGGTCACTGCCGGCACCTGCGCCCGCTGGCACTGCTCGACCGCCGCGGCCGCCACTCTCCGGAAGCGTTCGAAGGTGCCTTCACCGAGGTCGCGGGGGGTGCGCTCGGTGTGGAGAAAACGGACGGTGCGAACCCCGATCTCGGTGGCCTTCTCCACCAACCAGGAGGCCCGTTCCTTCCGGTGGGCGGCCACCAGCAGGTCGACCTGCCGGGCCGGCTCGTGGCTGGGCGCTTCGTCTCCGAGCTCGAGCCGTCCCTGTCGGCGATCCACCTCGACCACCGTCGCCCATCGTGCATTCCCCCGACCATCGACCACCCGCAGCCGGGTCCCCACGGCGACCCGGCGGGCGCGGAAGAGATGACGGTAGGCGTCGCCCTCGACCCGTGCCTCGTCGGACGCGAAGTCCTCCGGCGTCAGCAGGAGAGTGATCACGCCGTCCCCCTCCGGGCGCACCGGCAGGCCACCCAGGCGCCCTCGCGGATCACGCCCACCGTGTCGAAGCCGAGAGCCGACAGCCGCCCCCGCACCGGCTCCAGCTCCTCGCCCAGCATGCCACCCACCACGAGAGTCCCTCCCGGTGCCACGCAGCGGGTGAGCAGCGGAAGGTCCTCCGCCACCCGGTGGGGGAGGACGTTGATCAGCACGAGATCGAATCGCCGCGCCATGGCGGCTCCCTCCGCCACCGCGGTGAGGGAAGCCGCGGGTCCGGCGAAAAAGAGCGGGGAGGAGCCCCGCGACGAGCCCTCGCAGGCAGGCGCGGACGGCTCGGCACCAAACCCGTTGAGACGGGCGTTGTCGTGGGCCATGAAGACGGCGAGGGGATCCACGTCGTAGGCGACGACCCGGGGCGTGCCGAACAGACGGGCAGCGAACGCGAGGACCCCGGTGCCGGTCCCGACGTCGAGAACGCGCGTCGGCGGCCCCCCGGGCTCGAAGCTCACCTGCTCGAGGAGCCGCAGCACCAGGCGGGTGGACTCGTGGCTGCCGGTGCCAAAGGCGCGACGGGCCGGCAGACGAAGGAGGTGGCGCCTGGAGGCGTCGGCGGCTTCCTCGGGTCGGGCTCCCGCCCGCGTGGGCTCCCGGGGATCCAGCAACAGGCGGTCGCCGACCGGGATGGGTCGCGCCCCCCGGCGCCAGAGAGCCAGCCAGTCCTGCTCCGGCACGCTCTCGGAGCCGAGGGTCTCGACACCCTGCCGGCGCCACCGATCCTCCAGCTCCTCGAGCCCGCTGCGGTCCCCATCCTCGGCGAACCAGGCTTCCAGCCGGATGCTCTCCGACCCCTCCCGGCCCCCCTCGACCGGAAGCGACTGGACGCCCAGGGTTCCGTTCTGCCAGAGATCGGCCACCAGGTCGTCCTCGAGCGCGCCGTCCAGCAGGTAGGAACGGCGCAGATAGGTGGTCTTCGGGGTCTCAGGGGCTTCGGGGGTGTCGGGCATCCGGAGGGCGGCTGAGCCTCAGTGTCCAGGAATCAGCCGAACAGGCTCTTCTTGACCTTCTCGAACATGCCCCCGCCCTCCTTGACCTGGACGCCCTGGAGGTTGGCCAGCCCCTTGAGCAGGCCGACCTCGTCCTCGGCGAGGTCTCGCGGGTGGGGCACGTGGAGCCCGACGGTGACCAGGTGGTCGCCGCGTCCCGCGCCCTGGAGGTGCTCGATGCCCTTGCCACGCAGACGAAAGACCTTGCCAGCGGGCGTCCCCGGGGGGATGTCCAGCGGCACCTCACCGTGGAGGGTCCCGACCTCCACCCGGGTGCCCAGCACCGCCTGCGGAAAGGTCAGCGAAAGCTCCGACAACACGTCGTCCCCCTGGCGTTGGAAGGTCTCGTGGGGCTCGACGTGGAGGATGACGTAGAGATCTCCCGGTGGCCCCCCCCGGCGGCCGTGCTCGCCCTCGCCGGTGAGGCGCAGACGCAAGCCCTCGTCCACCCCCGCCGGGATGGTCACCTCGATGTCACGCTCCTTCTCCTCCAGACCCTCGCCGCCACATCGACGGCACGGGTCCTGGATCGTCCGTCCTTCGCCCCGGCATTGAGGGCAGGTGCGAGCGACGGTGAAGAACCCCTGGGAAAAACGCACCTGGCCGGCACCCCCGCAGGCCGAGCACGTAGAGGCCGAAGCCCCTTCCGCGGCGCCGCTGCCGTCGCAGACCTCACAGCGTTCGAGACGCGGGATACGCAAGGTGGTCTCGGTGCCGAAGGCGGCGTCCTCGAAAGAGAGACGCAGATCGTAGCGTAGATCCGCCCCGCGCTGTACGCGCGGGCCCCGCCGGCGGCCGCCACTGAAGCCAAAGCCGAAGACGTCGCCCAGGATGTCGGAGAAGTCGGAAAAGATCGACGGGTCGAATCCGGCCCCTCCGGCACCGGCGACCCCCTGGTGCCCGAACCGATCGTAACGGGAGCGCTTCTGGTCGTCGGACAGAACCGCGTACGCGTCGGCCGCCTCCTTGAACCTCTCTTCGGCGTCGGGATCGTCCGGATTGCGATCCGGGTGGTACTGGATCGCCATTTTGCGGTAGGCGGACTTGATCTCTTTGAGAGAGGCGTCCCGACTCACCCCCAGCACTTCGTAGTAATCCCTGACTTGTGGCATAGACGGTGTTTCAGCCCCCGCCGCCGGCCTGATTGAGCATGACATCCGACAGCAGACGGGAGATGGAATTCAGATCGAAGATGGCAGTCTCCAACTCGGCCTGATCGTCGCCCGAAAGAGCGACGCGAGCCTGGATCAAAGTGTCGTGGATCTTCTTGCGATTGTCCTGGTCCAGGTGATCCTGGAACTGATCGAACACCCTCTGGTTGGTGTAGATGAGACCTTCGAGCCGGTTCTTGGTCAGCCTCGCTTCCCGGCGCTGCTGATCGGCGTGCTCGTGCTCGCGAGCCTCGTCCACCAGGCGCTCGATCTCTTCCTGGGAGAGCCCTCCGGCCGGGTTGATCTCGATGCTCTGGGACTGGTTGGTGGCCATGTCCCGCGCGGACACGTTGACGATGCCGTTGGAGTCGATGGCGAACGTGACCTCGATCTGGGGCACTCCCCGGGGAGCCGGTGGGATGCCCACCAGCTCGAACTTGCCCAGCGAGCGGTTCTCGGACGCGATGTCGCGCTCTCCCTGGAGAACGTGGATCTCGACCGTGTCCTGGTTGTCGACGACGGTGGTGAAGATCTGGCTCGACTTGGTCGGGATCGTGGAGTTTCGCTCGATGAGCTTGGTGGTCAAGCCCCCGTGGGTTTCGATGCCCAGAGACAAGGGGGTCACATCGAGCAGCACCAGGTCTTTGATGTCGCCGCGCAGCACACCGCCCTGGATCGCGGCACCGGTGGCCACCACCTCGTCCGGGTTGATCTCCCGGTTGGGGGCCTTGCCGAAGATCCTCTCGACGGTGCGCAGGACGAGGGGAGAGCGGGTCTGTCCTCCCACCAGCAGCACCTCGTCGATCTGGTCCGCCCGCAAGCCGGCCTCTTCGAGGGCGTCCCGACAGGGATCCTCCGTCCGGACCACCAGATCTTCGACCAGAGATTCGAAGTGACTGCGGGTGAGCGTCCGGGACAGATGACGGGGACCGCTGTCGTCAGCGGAGATGAAGGGCAGATTGATCGGGGCCTCTTCGGCGCTGGACAGCTCGCACTTGGCGCGTTCCGCGGCTTCCTTGAGGCGCTGGAGGGCCATACGATCGTCGCGCAGATCGATGCTGGTCTCGGACTGGAACTCGCGGATCAGCCAGTCCATGATGCGCTGGTCGAAATCCTCGCCCCCGAGAAAGGTGTCTCCCGCGGTGGAGCGCACCTCGAAGATGCCCTGGTTGAGCTCCAGGATGGAGATGTCGAACGTACCGCCGCCCAGGTCGTAGACCGCCACGGTCTTGGTCGGACCTTCTTTGTCCAGACCGTAGGCGAGGGCGGCGGCGGTGGGCTCGTTGATGATGCGCAGAACCTCCAGGCCGGCGATGGTCCCCGAGTCCTTGGTGGCTTGCCGCTGAGCGTCGCTGAAGTAGGCGGGTACGGTGATCACCGCCTCGGTGACCTCCTCCTCCAGGGCCTCCTCCGCGAAGTCCCGGATTTCCCGCAGGATGAAGGAGCTGATCTCCTCGGGGCTGAACTGCTTGTCGCGGATCTGGATCTTGATATCGCCGTTGGGGGACCGCACCAGCGTGTAGGGCAGGATTTCCCGGGCCCGCTGGACCTCGTCGCTATCGAACTTGCGGCCGATCAGGCGCTTGACCGCGAAGACGGTGTTCTCCGGATTGGTGATGGCCTGCCGCTTGGCGATTTGCCCCACCAGCCGGTCCCCGTCCTCGGCGAAGGCGACGATGGACGCGGTGGTCCGGCTCCCCTCCCGGTTGGGCAAGACCCGTGGCACCAGAGCATCGACGACCGCGACGCAACTGTTGGTCGTCCCCAGATCGATTCCGATGATCTTGCCCACGGTGTGCCCAAGCTCCTATTTCGGTCAACGCTCAATAACACTCGTGATCTTACTCGCCGGAGCTACGGTTTGCTCCATCCTCGCCGCCGGCGCCCGCCGCCAGGTCTCTGGAGCCCCCTCCGTCGCTTCCAGGCTCACCCTCGGGGGGGACCGCCACTTTGACTCTCGCCGGCCGAAGCAACCGGTCGTGGATGGTATAGCCCCGCTGGAGCTCGCGGATCACCCGGGGGATGTCGACCCCGGGCTCCTCCACTCGCGCCACCGCCTCGTGGACGTTGGGGTCGAACGGCTGTCCTTCGGCTTCCACGGTCTGCACTCCATGCTGTCGCAGCAGCTCCCTCATTTGGTGAAGGATCATTTCGACGCCGGTCTTGAGGTCTTCGAAGGAGCCGCTGGCGGCCATGGCGCGCTCCAGATTGTCCACCACGTCGAGAAAGTCCCGCATCGGCTCTACCAGCGCGTAGCGTCGGATCTCTTGACGTTCCCGTTCGGCCCGCTTGCGGAAGTTGTCCAGCTCCGCGAGGGTGCGAACCGAGCGATCGCGCATGTCTGCGAGCTCCTCTCGCAGCCTTTCGATCTCCTCGACGGCAGCGGCTTCGGCGGGGCTCCGCTTCCGAACCTCCACCTGCTCGACCGCGGCCACGGCATCTCGGATCACGCCTTCCAGGTCGTCCTCTCCATCGAGATCGAGCTCGGCGTCCCGCTCGGCCCGGTCCGTTTCCTCTTCCTCCGCGATTTGGATCTTGCGGTCGTCCATGGTCACAGTCTCCTACCCCGAGAACCGGTTCCGGCCTCGCTCACAGCCCCCACCTGTCCTCAAGATTCGGAGAGGCTCTCCTTCAGCACTCGAGTCAGACGCTTGCCCAGATAATGTACCAGCGGAATCACCTTCGGGTACTCCATCCGAGTCGGACCGAAAATGGCCAGAGAGCCCATCACTTGATCGGTCCCGTAGGTGGTGGCCACCAGACTGAAGTCGAGCTGCGAGGTCAGATCGCTGTCCTCGCCGATGACCACCCGGACTCCCTCTCCCTTGATGCACTCGTTCAACATCTGCACCAATCTCGCCTTGTCGGCGAAGGTCTCGAGGAGGCAGCGCACCCGGACCAGATCCGCCAGCTCGGGGTGACTCAAGACCACCGAGGTGCCGTCCACCATCACCTCCTGGCCGGCTCTGGGCGCCAGGCCCTTGCGGGCGAGCTCGATGGTCAGGCCCATCACCTCGTCCATCTGGGCCCTCTCCTCCGCCATCATCGCCAACAGACGGTCCCGGATCTCGACCAGGGTCATGCCGGCGAAGTTGTCGTTGAGGTAGTTGGAGATTCGGATCAGCTTCTCCCGCCCCACCGGCTCTTCGGTCTCGATCACGGTATTGTCGACGAAGCCGGTGGCCGAGACCACGACGCACAGGACCTGGCGGCCGGAGAGCGGGATGAGCTCGACCGTCTTGAGCACCGTCTTCCCCGGCTGCGGCGTGACCACGATTCCCACCTGCTGGGTCAGCTCGGAGAGCAGATGAGAGGTGACTCCGGCGAGGTGCTCGGCATCGCTGGAGCTCTCCCGCAGGTGCTCCTCGATGTAGAGGCGGTTTTCCTCGGGCACCTGCTCCGCTTGCATCAACGTGTCGATAAACAAATGGTAGCCGTCCCGGGTCGGCACCCTCCCGGCCGACGTGTGCGGCTGGGACAGATACCCCCACTCCTCGAGATCGGCCATGATGTTGCGCACGCTGGCCGCCGACAATCCGGTGCGGCCGAAGCGCGCGACAGTCCGCGAGCTGACCGGCTCGGCGTTCACGATGTGCGCCAGCACGACATCCTTGAGGATCTCGAGATCCCTCTGACTCAAGTCCCTGCGCGGCGTGAGACGACTTTGCATAGCGGGGTTCCGGGCCGTGAGCTCACCAGTCGATTTCAGTACGTCCACTTGCAGCCAACCGCGTAGCCAACCGTGCAGCCACCGGTGTAGCCACCGGATCCGGACCGGCGTCGGGATCCCTGAAAACGCGCGGACCCGCTCCAAAATTGCCTTGTCAGATGCACGGCCCGCCGCTATTCTAGCGTAGTGTCGCGACGCGCCCCCCTCAGCGGCCTCACCTTCTCCCTCGTGGGTCCGGGGAAGGTCGGAGCCAGCCTCGCCAGTTGGGCGGTCGCTCGCGGGGCGGAAGCCATCGCCCTCGGCGTTCGCACCGAGAGCGACACGGCCCGCGCGATCGCCGGACGGCTGGACTGCGTCACGGTCCCCGTGTCGCGGCTCAAGTCGGAAGGCCAGGACCTGCTGTGGATCGCCGTTCCCGATCCCGAGCTGACCGAGGTGGCCAACAGCCTCGGTCGGCGGCGTCAGGCCCATGTCGCGCTCCATACCTCGGGACGGCACACCGCCTCGGTGCTCACGCCGCTGTCCCTCTCCGGACCGACGCGCCGCTCGGCGATCGGCTCGTTCCACCCGCTCAAGGCGTTTCCCCGGCCCTCGCTCGATCCCGTGGAGGCGGAAGACGTTTTGTTCGGCATCGACGGTGATCCGGAGGCCCGCGCGATGGCGGAGCGCCTCGCCCGCGCCTGGAGAGCGCGGACGGTGGAGGTTCCCTCACAGGGACGTCTGCTCTATCACTTCGCCGCCACCCTGGCGGCGGGCGGCGTGGTGACCCTGATGGCGGCGGCGGCGGAGATCGCCGATCACGTCGGGCTGGCGCGGGAGGTGCTGGCCGGTTACTTCGAGCTGGCGCGCGGCGCCCTCGACCAGGCGGAGCGCTCGGACGATCCGGCGATGGCGGTGACCGGGCCGGTGGCGAGGGGAGACCGGGAGACCGTGGAGTCGGAGCTGGAGGCGCTGGAGGAAGAGCTCCCCGAGATGCTGCCCACCGTCCTCGCGCTGGCCCGGGAAAGTCTGCGCCAGCGAGGGCGCGTCGGAGCGGTCTCTTTGGAGGCGGAGCGTCTGGTCGATCTGCTGGAAGAACGATTCGCCACGCGGCCCGATCGTAGCCTGTCACCGCCTTGACCCCCTTTCCAGCGCGGTGCTAGTCTGGCAAGTCCCCTGGCAAGCATTCGGAGCCGTACCGGGGCCGCACTCCAGCATTGAGAGCATCGAGCATCCAACCTCATGGTCTTCTTCAACTACAGCACCATGCAGATGGCCGCCAAGATCGTGTATTACGGTCCAGGTCTCTGCGGTAAGACCACCAATCTCCAGCACATCTACCACCGCACGTCCAACGAGTCGCGCGGTGAGATGGTCTCGCTGGAGACCGAGACCGACCGGACGCTGTTCTTCGATCTGCTGCCGATCGACGTCGGCTCGATCGCCGGCTTCAACACCCGGATCCAGCTCTACACGGTTCCCGGTCAGGTCTTCTACAACACCACTCGCAAATTGGTTCTGAAGGGCGTCGATGGCGTGGTGTTCGTGGCCGATTCTCAGAAACCGATGCTCCAGGCCAACCGGGACTCGTTCCAGAATCTGGAGGAAAATCTCCAGGAGATGGGTCTGACGGTGAAAGAGATCCCGCTGGTGCTGCAATTCAACAAACGGGATCTGCCGGACATCTGTACCGTGGACGAGCTGAACGCCGCGCTCAATCCCAAGGGCGTCTGGTACCACTTCGAAGCCTCCGCGATCAGCGGTCAGGGAGTGTTCGAAACGCTCAAGGGGGTCTCGAAGCTGACGCTGTTGTCGCTCAAGCAGCGCCTCACGCGCACCGATACGCCGAAGCCGGTGAGCCCCACGCCCCCGAGCCCCGCTGCACGGGCTCCGGACAAGCCGCAGGCGAGCTCGCCCGACACCCCTCAGCCGGTGGCGCGCTCGCCGGCCAAGTCGAAGAGATCCCGCCCCCGGGACGTGCTGGGGGAGATCGAGAAGCTGCAACTGGAGCACACCCGCACCGGGGCGCGCGCCAAGAAGCCCGGGGCGGCCGCCGGTGCCGCGTCGCAGAACGGCCGGAGCGAGGTCCACCGCAACGTCGAGCTGACGCTCAAGCGGGCCGACTTCCAGCGAGTGCGCCGTTTCTCGGTCACCCTGCAGGTGGAAGACGGCGACAGCCAGGTCATGGAGTCCGTCCAGGGCCTGCGGGTGGACGTGGCCGACCCCTCGGACGTCCAGAAGCTGCTTCTACGGCTCAACGTGGCGCTGAACGCCCGGGAGTAGGGGGCTTCTCCTCGGCGCCCGCACGCTCCCTCATGCGCTGCCCCTACTGCTCCGAGAATGACGATCGGGTCGTCGACTCCCGCGAGAGCCGGGAGGGCGCCACCATCCGACGGCGGCGGGAATGTCTCTCCTGCGGCCGGCGCTTCACCTCCTACGAGCAGATCGAAAGCGTGCCCACGATGGTCATCAAACGCGATGGCCGCCGAGAGCCCTTTCAGCGACAGAAGCTGATGAACGGGCTGCTGCGGGCATGCGAGAAGCGGCCCGTGGCCCCCAAGCGCTTGGAAGAGATCGTCGACGAGGTGGAGAACGCTCTCCAGGAACGCGAGGAGCGGGAGATCTCCACCGAGGAGATCGGCGCCCGGGTGATGGAGAGGCTGGAAGACCTGGATCAGGTAGCCTACGTGCGCTTCGCCTCCGTCTACCGTCGCTTCGAGGACGTCGAGGCGTTTCTGGACATGATCAAGTCCCTGGCCCAGGACCCCGGCCCACCGGAGGAGCTGCGTCTCCGATCCCGGACCCCGGGCAACCCAAGGTAGAAATGCCTCGACGCCTCGCCTCCCAGACCCTGCTCTCCCGTTTCCAAGAGGAAATCGAGCGCCTTTTCCAGGAAGCCCTGGAGCTGGCCGGCTCGGCGAGCCCCACCGGCCGTTCCACCGGCCGCTGGCAGCCCAGGCTGGACATCGTCGAGACGGCGCAGGCGGTGGAGCTGATCTTCGAGATGCCCGGATTGTCCGCGGACCAGCTCGAGGTGGAGGTCCAGGGAGGGGAGATCACCGTGCGGGGGACCCGGCGGCCGAGAGACCCGGATCCGGACGGCACCCGGTTCCTCTGTGTCGAGCGGGAACGTGGTACATTCTTGCGGCGGGTCAAGCTGTTCTGGCCCGTCAACAGCCACCGGGGCCGAGCCTGGATCGACCGCGGGCTCTTGATCCTCCAACTCCCCAAGATCGAAGAACGGCGCCAGCGGAGCCGGACGCTCGAAGTCGCCGCAGCTCCGCCAGGCCCCGAGGACCCTTGACATGACCCACCCCGAGCCGGACGACAGCGTCGAGATCCCCGACGTCCTGCCTGTCCTGCCGCTCAAGGACACCCTTCTATTTCCTTACATCATCCTGCCGCTGTCTATCAGTCACGAGGAAAGCGTGCATGCGGTGGACCGGGCGCTGGCCGCGGACCGCATCATCATGTTGGTGGCCCAAAGGGACGAAACGGTGGAGCAGGCCGGGCCGGAGGATCTCTACGAGATCGGTACCGCGGCGACCATCATGCGGATGCTCAAGCTGCCCGACGGCCGGATCCGGATCCTGGTCCAGGGTCTGACCCGCGCCCGCCTGGAGCACGTCAGCCAGACCGAGCCCTATATGCTCGCCAAGGTCGAGCGGCTGCCGGACCCCCTGCCGGTGGGACCGAGCCTGGAGGTGGAAGCCCTGTTGCGCAGCGTCAAGGAGGAGCTTGAGCGCTCCGCCGGCCTGGGCAAGAACATCTCCCCGGAGGTGATGGTCATCGCCGCCAATCTGGAGGACCCCGGAAGGCTGGCGGATCTGGCGGCCAGCAACCTGGATCTCAAACCCTCGGAAGGCCAGGAAATCCTGGAAACCGAGGACCCCCTCCAACGGCTCCAGAAGGTGAGCGAGCTGCTGGCGCGGGAGATCCAGGTGCTGACCATGCAGCACGAGATCTCGTCCCAGGCCCGGGGGGAGATGGATCGCAGCCAGCGGGAGTACTACCTCCGGCAACAGCTCAAGGCGATCCAGGAAGAGCTCGGGGAGGGGGACGAGCTGACCGAGGAGATCGAGGAGTACCGGCGGCTCGCGCGCGAGAAAGGGCTCTCCGAGGAGGGGAAGGAGGAGCTCGAGCGGCAGATCCATCGGCTCGAGCGGTGCCATCCGGAAAGCGCCGAAACGACGATCCTGCGCGCCTATCTGGACTGGCTCACCTCGTTGCCCTGGTCCAATCTGTCCGACGACGACCTGGACCTGGAGCACGCCCGGCAGGTGCTGGACGAGGATCACTACGATCTGGAGAAGATCAAGGAGCGCATCCTCGAGTACCTCGCGGTGCGCAAGCTCAAGAAAGACGCCCGGGGGCCGATCCTCTGCTTTGTCGGCCCCCCGGGGGTCGGCAAGACCTCCCTCGGCCGCTCGATCGCCCGTGCGCTGGGGCGAGAGTTCGTGCGCCTGTCGCTGGGCGGGGTCCGCGACGAGGCGGAGATCCGCGGCCACCGGCGCACCTATGTCGGCGCGCTGCCCGGCCGCATCCTGCAAAGCCTCCGGCAGGCGGGCACCAGCAACCCGGTGTTCATGCTCGACGAGATCGACAAGATCGGGACCGACTACCGCGGCGATCCCTCGTCGGCCCTCCTGGAGGTGCTCGATCCGGAGCAGAACACGACCTTCAGCGACCACTACCTGGGGGTGGCCTACGACCTGTCGCGGGTCCTGTTCATCACCACCGCCAACCTTCTCGATCCGATCCAGCCGGCCTTCCTGGACCGCATGGAGGTCATCCGGCTGACCGGGTACACCCCCGAGGAGAAGCTCCTCATCGCTCAGCGCCATCTCATCCCCAAGCAACTCGACGCCCACGGCCTGAGCGACCAGGAGCTGACCTTCTCCGAGGGGGCGGTGCGCAAGATCATCGGCGTCTACACCAAGGAAGCCGGGCTGCGCAACCTGGAGCGGGAGCTCGCCGCGGTCTGCCGCAAGGTGGCGGTCAAGGTCGCCTCGCGGCCGGAGGGCGAGGCTCCCGGGGGGCCGGAGGAAATCGCCGCCGCACGGGTGCCCGAGCTTCTGGGCCCTCCCCGGCACCACGGGGAGGAGCTGTTGGATCGGGATCGGGTCGGCGTGGCCACCGGGCTCGCCTGGACCGCCGCCGGCGGAGACCTGATGTTCATCGAGGTGGTGGCGGTGCCGGGCAAGGGGAAGCTCTCGCTCACCGGCCAGCTCGGTGAGGTGATGAAGGAGTCCGGTCAGACGGCTCTCTCCTTCGCCCGGGCCTGGGGCGCGGTGAACGGGATCCCGGACGATTGGCTTGCGGGGCGCGACATCCACATCCACGCCCCGGCGGGCTCGATCCCCAAGGACGGCCCGTCGGCGGGCATCACCATCGCCACCGCCATCATCTCCGTGCTCGCCGAGCGGCCGGTGCACCGGCGGGTGGCGATGACCGGCGAGATCACTCTCCGGGGGGACGTGCTTCCCATCGGCGGTCTCAAGGAAAAAGTGCTGGCCGCCAAGCTGGCGGGGATCGAGCAGGTCGTGCTGCCCCGTCTCAACGAGCAGGAGCTCGAGGAGGTACCGGAGGTGATCCGTCAGGGGCTCCGGTTCCTGTTCGTCGATCACATGAACGACGTGCTCGGCCACGCGCTCCATACTTCGACCAACGCGCTGGCCCAGACGGCGGCCCAGTCGACAGCCGGAGCGGACGCCCCGAGCCACGAGCCGAGCGCCGACGAGCCGGCGAACGCGGTGTCCACCGCGGCCCCGGTCCCGGCCGGCGCTCACGACTCTTGAGCCGATCCGGGATGCCGCCCCCGAGCGACGAGGACGCGTTGATCGGCTGGCTCCGTCGACGCTTGCGAGAGGACGGCGACGACCTGCTGGGAAACGACGCGGCATGTCTGCCGGCCACCGGATCCTGCGCTTTTACGGTCGACAGCCAGATCGAAGGGATCCACGTTCCCGAGGGGCTCGATCCCGCGCTGCTCGCCCGGCGTCTGCTGGCGGTCAATCTCTCGGATCTGGCCGCGGTCGGCGCCGTGCCCCGCTTCGCTCTGCTGGCCCTGTCGGCCCGAGCCGGCTTTGACCACCACCGGTTCTTCGAGACCTTCCTGAGCGCTTGCCGAGCCCAGGGCGTGACGTTGGCGGGCGGCGATCTCGCGCGCAGCCCCGGCGGCACGGTGGCGACCTTGACCCTGACAGGAGAGCTCCCGAGCCCGGCCGACGCCCGGTTCCTCCTCCGGAGCGAGGCCCGGCCGGGAGATTCGCTGTGGGTGGGAGGAAGCCTGGGGGAGTCCGCCGCCGGCCAACGTCTGATCGCCCGCGGCGCCCGTCTGCTGCCACCTGCAGGTGAGCCCGACGGCGAAGAGGTCGAAAGGGACGACGGGGGGGAAGGTGTGAGTCTGCCCACCGGCTTCGAGACTCCGCCGGCCCTGGCCGCGGCGGCCCGGCGCGCTGTCGCTCGCCACCTTCTGCCCAAGCCCCAGCTCGAGCTCGGCCGGGCCCTGGGGCTCCTCCCGCGGGTGGCGGCGATGGACCTCTCCGACGGGCTGGCTCGGGATCTACCGCGCCTCTGCCGCGAGAGCGGCACCGGCGCCGAGGTGGACGCCGACTCGCTGCCACTCTCCCCCAGTTTCGAAGCGTTGTGCGAAGCCCTCGGCGAGACTCCGGTCGAGCTGGCGCTGGGCGGCGGGGAAGATTACATGCTGCTGTTCACCTTGCCCCCGGACAGCCCGGCGCCTCCTCCCGGCGTCTCCACCGCCTGTCGGCGCATCGGGACCGTGACCGCAGACCGGGAGCTGCGGTTCCTGCGAAAGGGCCACACCGAGCCCTGGCCCAGGCTCGGCTGGGATCATCTCGAAGAGCCGCCGTGAGATGGCTCTCTTGGGTGATTTGGATTACTTGCGCTCGAAAGTCGCCCTCATCGGTTTCTTGAGGTGTTTCACCAGCTCACGAAGCTCCTGGGTGAGCCGTTCCTGGGAGCGCTCCAGGGATTGCAGCCGACGAGCGACGGAGCCGTCGGTGGCCGGAGACCCGGCGGCCCTGCCACCGGACTTCTTGGCTCCGCCCTTGCGGCGACCCCGGGGGCTCTCCGAACGGATCTGCTGAAAGATCTCGACCGCTTCGGGATGATAGCGCTTCTGCCGACCTCTGCCTTCGAAAGGAATCCGCTCGCGATGCAGCTTTACATAGCGCACCAGGGTCGGGTACGAGATGCCGGTGCGCTCGGCGACCTCGGTCAACGTCAAAAGCCCTTCCGTGTCCGGGGAGCGAGTCGTCTTGGCCTTGCTCCCTCGACCGCCTTTCCGGGTACGCTTACCCTCCGACGCCTTTTTCGGAGGCCGACCGCGCTTGGCAATGTTCTCTTTCTTGATCTCTTCGAAGATCGGCAGGGCCTCCTCGGGATAGCGCTGTTTTCTTCCTTTTCCCACCGTAGGTAGGCGATTCTGATAGTTCTTCTTGTAGCGCTGCAACGTCGGCATGGAAATGCCCGTTCGATTCGAAACCTCGGAAAGCGTGAGGAGCTCCCCTCGATCCGTTCCCGTATTTGCCTCTGTCATGGTTGATCTCCCCGTCCCTCAGGACAACTCCCGCGATTTTCCTCGCGTCTCGTGATTGGATTGAAGCGACAAGCGATCGAAAAACACCGCACAGGATGCGGAGCCTGAAACCCTCATTCCCGCGGCGACATTATCGAATCTCGACCCTTGAATGTCAACCTTTTTCTAAGCGATTGTCACAGGAAATCGCAAATTTTTTCTATCTGAGGCTGCGGAGAGATTTTCGAATGGCCTCGACGTCCGGCAGGTCTTTGGGAGTGGGGCAGACCTCGGCGTAGCGAACCACACCTTCCCGATCCACCACGAAGGCTGCGCGCTTGGAGACGCCCTGCAAGCCCAACAGGTCTTCGTAAAAAACATCATAATCTTTCGACACCTGCTTGTTGAAATCGGAGAGCAGAGGAAATTGGAAACCCTTGGCCTCCGCCCACGCCTGGAGAGTAAAGGGACTGTCCACGCTGAGCCCGAGCACCTCAGCGTTCAGATCCGAGTATTGAGCGTAGCTGTCGCGGGTCGAGCACAGCTCGTCGGTACACACCGAGGACCAGGCGAGAGGAAAGAAAAGAAGTACGACGTTCTTGTCGCCGCGATAGTCCGAAAGTCGCACCGGGTCCTGTCCGGGCACGTGGGGTAGAGCGAAGTCCGGGGCCTGCTGGCCGACTTGGAGGGTCATCGATTCGTTCTCCTGATCGAGGTTGGTGATTTGGCTCATTGCCAGGGCGGAGCGTGCGATCGATCGGCAGTTTACTGAATTTCTTCCAACTGTGAGGCGGAGCGTTGCGAGCCCGCCCGCCGAGAGCCTGCCCGTTGAGGATCCAGAAGATCGGCCAGGGCGTCGCCCAGGAAGTTGAGCCCCATGACGGTCAGCAGGATCGCGACCCCGGGGACCAGAGTCAGGTGGGGGGCATCGAGCAGATGGCTCCGGCCAGCGTTGATCATCGCTCCCCAGGACGGAGTCGGTGGCTGGATGCCCAGGCCCAGGAAGGACAGCGACGCTTCCGCCAGGATCGCTCCCGCCATGCCCAGGCTCGCCTGCACCATCAGCACCGGCAGCACGTTGGGAAGCACGTGCCGGACCACGATCCAGACCCGCCCGACGCCCAGCACCCGGGCCGCCTGGACGAGCTCCTGCTCGCGGAGCTGGAGCACCTGGCCGCGCACCAGCCGCGCATAGCCGGTCCAGCCGATGATCACCAACGCCAGGACCACGTGCTCCAGGGCCGGCCCCAGAACCGCCACCAGGGCGATGGCGAGCAGGATGCCTGGAAAGGCGAGAAAGACGTCCGTCAGGCGCATCAACAGATGGTCCACGCGACCGCCTGCATAGCCGGAGACGGCTCCCAGCGCGGTGCCGACGAGACCCGCGATCACCACCACCGCCAGACCCACCGACACCGAGATCCGCGATCCGTGGATCAGGCGCGAGAGGATGTCCCGACCCAGCTCGTCGAGCCCCAGGGGATGTCGCCAGGACGGGGGCTCCAACCGTTGCTCGAGGAATTGCTCGGCTGGATCGAACGGGGCCACGAAGGGGCCCAAGAGGGCGGTGAGCAACACGAGGGCCACCAGAGCCGTGCCCACACCCAGAGTCCAGGAGGATCGACAGCTTATCCGAGGGCTCATCGGATCCCCCTGCCACGCTTGACACCCCCTGCGCACCCCGGGTCCAGGGTCCGGGGGTACAATGATCCGCCAGGAAGGAGCCAGCCATGAACCATGCCCCGACGGAAGCCCTCGACCCTCCAGCCCCAGCGACGATTCCGGACGCCGCGGCCAAGCGCAACCTCTACCGCAATCTCCTGCAACAGGCGCAGGGAATCCTGGACGGCATCGACGATCCGGTGACCCGACTCGCCACCGCCGTCGCGGTGGTCCACCACGCTCTCCCGTACGCGAGTTGGACAGGCGTGTATCGGGTGGTCGAGGACGAGCTGCTGCGGGTCGGCCCCTACCAGGGACCGGTGGCCTGTCTGGAGATCGACTTCGGCCGGGGGGTCTGCGGCACCGCCGCCGCCGAGCGACGAACCCAGGTGGTGCCGGACGTCCATGCCTTCCCGGGTCACATCGCCTGCGACACCGCGGCGCGCTCCGAGATCGTGGTGCCGCTCGATGACGCCCGGGGAGATCTCTACGGGGTGCTGGACGTCGACTCCCACCTGCCCGCCGCCTTCGACGCGGTGGACCGCGAGGGGCTGGAAGCCCTGGCGCAGATCTTGGCAGGGTGAGGGCGCCGACCGTGAGGCTCGGGGCCCTAAGATCCGGGGTTCAGTCATAACGGATCCTCGGGTCGAGCCAGGCGTAGACCACGTCCGTCGCCAGGTTCACCAGCACGTAGGTCGCCGCGATGATCAGCACCCCGGCCTGGATCAGCGGGTAGTCCCGGCTGTGGATGGATTGGATCAACAGCCGCCCGAGCCCCGGCCAGGAGAAGATGGTCTCGGTGATGATGGTGCCGGTGAGCAGAGCGCCGAACTGGAGCCCGACGATGGTCACCACCGGAATCAGCGCGTTGCTCAGCGCGTGGCGCGCCACGACGACCTCACGGCTCAGACCCTTGGCCCGGGCGGTGAGGAGGTAGGGGCGGCGCAGCTCCTCGGTCAGCGACGAGCGCACCATGCGGGTGAGCAGCCCGGCCAGCGCCGTACCGAGGGTGATCGCTGGCAACACCAGGTGCTGCCAGGTGCCACGTCCGGAGACCGGCAGCAGATTCCATTGCACCGAGAAGGCGAGGATGAGAAGCGGTCCGAGCCAGAAGTTGGGCATCGAAACGCCCAGCAGGGCGAAGAACCGTGAGCCGTGGTCCAGCCAGCGGTCCCGTTGGAGGGCCGCCATCACCCCCAGGGGGAGCGCGACGAGGAGCGCCACCAGCATGCCCGCCAGCGCCAGCTCCAGGGTCGCCGGGTAGTGCTCGAGGATCACCTCGGTCACCGGCCGGCCGGACTTCAGGGAGGTCCCCAGGTCGCCGCGCACCAAGCCCTTCAGAAAGTCCAGGTACTGCTCCCCCAGCGGACGGTCCAGCCCCAGCTCCTGTCGTAAGGCCGCCACGTCCGCCGCCCGGGCGCTGTCGCCGAGGAGCAGCTCCACCGGATCCCCGGGGATCAGGTGGATCAGGGAGAAGACCAGGGTCGCCACCAGAAAGAGAATCGGGATGGCCTGGAGCAGGCGGCGAACGATGTAGGCGGTCATCGCCGCGAGCATACCTGTGCCTCGACCGGCGAGCTATAGATCGAACCGCCGTACCAGGTAGGACAGCGCCTGGCGGGTGAGGCCGAGCCGGCGTGCGGCCTCCGACCGATTGCCTCCCGCGGCCGCCAGAGCCTCTTCCACCAGCCGACGGCGGAAGCTTTCCACCTGCTGGTGGTAATCGCCCGCCGGAACGGTCCGACGCGGGAGATCCAGATGCTCCGGCTCGATCGCACCGTCGGTCGCCAGGGCGGCGGCGGTTCCCAGGACGTTCTGCAGCTCCCGCACGTTGCCCGGCCAGGCATGGGCTCGCAGCGCCCGGCGGGCGGCAGCGGTCAGACGCGGCGGCGACGCTCCGTCTTCGTCTCCCGGGAACGGACGTCGAGATGGACCCGTGTGCTGCTGGAGAAGATGCTCCGCCAGCCGTTCCACGTCCCGTCCCCGATCGCGCAGCGGCGGCAGGAGCACCTGGGCGCCCCGCAGCCGGTAGAAGAGATCCTCCCGAAAACCGCCTTCACGCACCCGTTCCTCCAGGTCGCGGTGGGTGGCGGCGACCACCCGCACGTCCACCTTGCGGGGCAGGCTCTCGCCCACCCGGCGCACCTCGCCCTCCTGGAGCACCCGCAACAGCATTCCCTGCCCGGAGGCGGCCAGATCGCCGATTTCGTCCAGAAAAACGGTGCCCCCCTGGGCGGTCTCGAACATCCCGGCGCGATCCCGGTCGGCGCCGGTGAAGGCACCGCGCACGTGGCCGAAGAGCTCTGAGAGCTGGAGGGTCTCCGACAGGGCGGCGCAGTTGAGGGCGACAAAGGGCGCCTCGGCGCGGGCGCTCCGCCGGTGGAGATATCGGGCCGCCAGCTCCTTGCCGGTACCGCTCTCTCCGCACACCACCACCGACAGCTCGCTGGGAGCAAAGCGTTCCAGCCGCTCCAGGGCCTTCAGGAACGCCTCGCTCTCCCCGATCATGCCGCCCCGGGACGTCGGCGACCTCGACCCTGACACCGCTCCCCGGGGTACGAAGTCACGGGTCACTGTCCACAGGAGAGCCTCCAACACGGCCCCCGCTCCCGCTTCGGATTCCTCGGGGTCCGCCGCCGCGGTCAACACCAGGCGGCCCCCGGAGCACGGCGCGGTGAGCCGACGCTCGCCCCCCACACCGTCCACCAGCACCTGCGCCCGCTCCGAGCCCTCCCACCACAGGCGGATCTGCGGATATCCCGCCCGGGCGAAGAGCTCTTCGATCTCGCCGATCCGGTCTGTGCCGTCCGTCGCGAAGCCCCTGGCGGCCCGTCCGAGGTAGCTTGCGATGGACTCCCAGGGACCGGTGTCGCGGGCTTCCAGCCGCTCGGCGAGCCAGCTCGCACCCAGGCGGCGGAAGACGGCCACGGCCCGGCGGCGGAGATCCACCGGCACCTGTCCGGGAAAGAGCATCTCGGCGTCGAAGACGCAACGGGCGAAGCGAAACGGCTCGAGCTCCTCCACGGCCGTCCAGCGCTCCGCCGGTGCCGGCCGGCCGGTCAGCAGCCGTTGCCACAGCCCACGACTGGGATCCGGGATTGCAGGCTCGGCGATCTCCCGCAGCGCCCGGTCCCGGTCTCCCGCGAGGGCCCACAAGGGCGCGATCTCCTCCGGTTCAAGGACGGCCCGTGGATCCGTTCGGGGGCTTCCCGCCGCCAGCGTCTCGGCCGCCTCCTCGCTCCGTTCCAGCCAGCCCAGAGCCCGCGCCGCCAGCACCCCCAGCTCTGCCCGGTCGCCCTCGGCATGGCGGGGCTCTCCACGGGGCTCCACTGGCTCCAACGATTCGAGGGCGTCCCGACACAGCGTCAGCGCGGCCTCCGGACGCCCCTGGACCAGCTCGTAGCGCGCCCACAACGCGGTGCCGTAGGCTTGCGCGCGGAGGTTGCCCGAGCGCCGGGTCGCGGCGGAGGCCCGTTCGAGGATCTTCCGCGTGCCGCCCGAACGACCACGGCGAAGCCGGATCTCCGCCAGGTTCTGCAGGGCGACCGTCACCTTGTAGGGACCGTCGCAGCTCTCGTACAGCCGCAGACAGTGGAGAAAGGCGCGCTCGGCGCCGGCCAGGTCGCCGGTCTGGGCCCGGGCCACCCCCACGTCGTTCCAGACCTCGCCGGCCTCGACCCGGGCCAGCCCCCGGCGATGGAGGCCCAAGGCCCGGCGGAGGTGGTCGAGGGCGGCCGCGCTCTCCGCCCGCGCCAGGGCGAGGAGACCCGCCCCGTGGTGCCAGCGCCAGGCCAACTCCGGCACCTCCAGCGCCGGGCGGGCAGCCTCCAGGTGAGTCTCCATGGTCTCCGGGTCGCCCCGGTCCCAGGCTTCGAAGGCGGCCAGCAGCTCGGCCCGCCACTGCAGGGGCCCGCCCTTCCCCCGGGTAACCTCCAGAGCCCGCATCACCCACGCAGCAGCCGCGTCCGGACGCTCCAGACCGTGGAGCACCCGGGCGGCAATTTCCCCCGCACGGACCTCGTCGAGGGGAGTCACATCCAGCTCCTCCAAACGCCCGAGCATCCGGCGCGCGGCCTCGTACTGGCCGAGAAAGCAGTGACATCCCGCGCGCAGCACCGCTCCCGCCTCGAAGGGCGTCTGCGCCAGGACGTCGAGGGCGGCTTCGAAGCTACCGCGCCGGTAGAGGTCCCACGCCCGCTCGACGGGCGGCCTTGCTGCCTCTGCGTCCTCCTTGGAGCTTTGGACCTCGCTCTGGAAGCCCGGTCGCTGGACGGCCTGCCACAGCTCCCGGCCCAGCTCGCCGGCCACCAGATCCTCGAGCTCCTCGCGGTCCGCTGCCAGCGCCACCACGCGCTCGCGCCAGCGGCGGGGACCCGCGACGTACGGCTCCGCGCCGGGCTCCGTCCCGTCTGCCACCAAGCGGCGCCGGCTGTCGGCAAAGGCGGGGCTCCAGAGAAAGCGCGCTTCGTCAAGCACCTGCTCCACCAGACGATCCGGGGGTACCGGCACCAGCTCCTGCGACCACTCTTCGAGCAGGACACGGGCGGCCCGGCGGGCTTCACCACGGCCGGCGATGCGCCCGGCGAGAGATCCGGCGTGACCGGCGACGCGATCGGAGAGATCCTCCGGCGTTCCGAAGAGGCGCCGCAGCAGCCGGGAAGCGAGGGCCTGCGGCGGCAGCCCTCCATCGCCCCGCCCGAGGTCACCCCGATCGACGTGAAGGTGCCCCTCCGGGTCCACCACGGCCCCTTCCCAATCCCGGATCGGTGGCCGGCCTGCGCGCGCCCGGTGCGCCAGCCAGGCGACCCCTTCCAGCACCACGGCCAGCCGCTGCCGGTCGGTCAGGTCGGCTTCTTCCAGCGACCTACCTTCCGGCGATCTGCCGAGCCGGGCCGGGCGCGTGTCCTCGCGGAGAGCCACGTCAGCCTCCGAGCAGCGATTCGAGATCCTCCCAGTACCGCGGGTAGCTCTTGGCCACCACTCCGGGATTTGCGATGGAGATCCCCGGCCGGCGCAGACCGACCAGGGCGCAGCTCATGGCGATGCGGTGATCGCCGTGCGACTCCAGCACCACCAGCTCGCCGGGCGGTGGGCTCGACGCCCAGACTCCGGCGATGCGCAGACCGTCGCTCTCCTCCTCCACCGGAGCTCCGGCGCGGCGCAGCTCGGTGGCCATGGCCGCGAGACGGTCGCTCTCCTTGATGCGCAGATGGGGCACGCCGGTGAGGTGGGTGGTGCCCGCCGCAAAGGGCGCCAACGCCGCCAGGGTGGGCACCTGGTCGGGCATCGGAGACAGATCCTCCTGCAGAGCCTGAAGCTCCCCGGCGCCCACCTCGACGATCCACGACAGCGCCCGCTCCAGCCAGCGCACCTCGGCCCCCATGCGTTCGAGCAGATCGAGAAATCCCCGATCCCCCTGGAGCGAGTCCCGGCGCAGACCCTCCAGCTCGACCCGACCGCCGGTGAGCACCGCGGCGGCCGCCGGATAGGCGGCGGCGGAGAAGTCCCCCTCCACCTCGTGGCGGCCTCCCCGGAGACCCGAGGGCTGGACGCGGAACGCCGAGGCGCCGATCCGCTCGACCGTGCCGCCGAAGGCGCGGATCGCCTGCAGGGTCAGGTCCACGTAGGGCTCCGAGGTGAGCGAGCGCACCTCGACGGTCACCGGACCGGGGGCCGCGAGCGCCGCCATCAGCAGCGCCGAGAGGAACTGGCTGGACTGGCCGGCGTCGACCACGCAGCGGCCGGCACCCAACGTCCCGCCGTGGATCATGAGGGGCGCGAACCCCTCGCGTGCCTGGAAATCGATCCGCGCCCCGAGCTGACGCAGCGCCTCGACCAGGGGAGCGACCGTGCGCTCGCGCAGCCGGGGGATGCCGTCCACCCGCCAGCGGCCCGGCAGAGCCGTCAGGCTGGCGACGACAAAGCGCAACAGCGTGCCGCTGGCCCCGCAGTCGATGTCGGCGGCGGCAGGCGGCGTTCCGGGAGCGATCTCCAGCCGCGTCGCCACGGGCGAGCCGGGATCGCTCGCGAAGTCGGCGCGACAGCCGCACGCCCGCAGTACGCCGGCGAAGAGGTGGATGTCCTCCGAATCCAGGGGGTGGTCGAGACGGACGGGCTTGCCCGCGAGCAGGGCGAGATTCAGATACCGGTTGGAGACGCTCTTGGACGGCGGCACCCGCAGCCGGCCGGACACCCGCCGGCCGGAAGGGATCACCCTGGGACTGGTTTCCCGGGGCGTCTCAGTCGTCGATCTCGAAGGTGAGTCCGTCATAGCCGAGCTCCATGCCCGGAGGCAGTGGAAACCGCAGCGCCGCGTGGTCCACCTCGTGCGAGAGATGGGTGAAGATCGTCCGCCGCGCCCCCAGGTCCCGCGCCACCTCGATCGCCTCCTCCAGGTGGAAATGGGTCGGGTGGGGGCGGTAGCGCAGGGCGCCCAGGATCAGCACCTCCAGATCGCGAAGCCGGTCGCGGCTCGCCGCCGGGATGTGATTCGTGTCCGTGACGTACGCGAACGACCCGAGGCGATAGCCGAAAACCTCCAGGCTGCCGTGCTCGACCGGCACCGGCTCGATGCGCCGCTCCGCGAGGGAGAAGGGCTCCCGGATCTCCACCAGGTCCAAGCGCGGCTTGCCCCCGCCTTCTTCCGGGCTTCCATCGAAGACGTAGGCGAACGATTGCCGCAGCACCGCCAGAGTTTGCGCCGAACCGTAACACGGAATCGCGTTTCCCTGGCGAAAGTTGAAGATTCGCAGATCGTCGAGACCGTAGATGTGGTCGGCGTGGGCGTGGGTGAAAAGGACGGCGTCGAGGTGCCCGATGCGGTGGCGAAGGGCCTGCTCCCGGAAGTCCGGCGGAGTGTCGACGGCGACGGTCTTCGAGCCGATCTCAAGACGCAAGGCGCAGCGGAGGCGACGGTTGCGGGGATCCGGCGAGGTGCAAACGGTGCAATCGCAGCCGATCACCGGCACCCCGGCCGACGTTCCCGAGCCAAGCATGGTGACGCGGAGAGCCATGAGGCCAGGGAGCTTACCCCAGGGTATCCCAACGCAAACCGTTCGGGCCGACACGTCGGTCGGCCCCTACCACGACGGTTGCCGGCGATGGTGGGGTTGGCGAAACGCCTCCACGAATCGTAGGGGCGGACCGGCGTGTCCGCCCGAGGTGCGCGGGGGGAGACGGGGCGAGGTTGCCGGGGAGAACCCACGATGCCAGAATCTCCCCCCATGCAAACCCTCGTCCTGGGGGCCGGCCGCGTCGGCCAGGCCATCGCACGCGACCTCGCCGCCGACCCCGCGTGTTCCGTCACCGTCAGCGACCGTTCACCCCAAGCCCTGGCGGCGGTGGCGAACCGGGCACCCGCCCAGGCCCGGATCCAGACCGTCGAAGCCAATCTCGCCGACGCCGGGACCGTCGCCCGCCTGGCCCACAAACAGGAGCTGGTCGTCGGTGCGCTGCCCAGCTTTCTCGGCTTCCAGGCGCTCGAAGCGGTCGCCGGGACCGGCACCCCCTACGTCGACATCTCATTTTGCAAGGAAGACCCCCTCGTCCTCGACGAGAAGGCCCGGCAGAGCGGCACCACGGCAGTCGTCGACTGCGGCATCGCTCCCGGCTGCAGCAACCTGATCCTCGGCCACTCGCTCACCGTCTTCGACCGGGTGGACCGCTTTCTCTGCGTCGTCGGAGGGCTGCCTGCCGAGCGGAGCTGGCCCTGGGAGTACAAGGCCCCCTTCGCGCCCTACGACGTCCTCGCCGAGTACACCCGGCCGGCGCGTTTTGTCGAGAACGGCGCGGAGGTGGTCCGACCGGCCCTCTCCGGAATCGAGCCGATGGATTTCCCGGGGGTCGGGACTCTGGAAGCGTTCAACACCGACGGTCTGCGCACCCTCCTCCGTCTGCCGGTGCCCTGGATGAAGGAGATGACGCTGCGCTACCCGGGTCACGCGGAGAGGATGCGGGCGCTGCGGGAGAGCGGGTTTTTCTCGACCGAGCCGGTGGAGATGAACGGCGCCGCGGTCTCGCCGCTGGCGTTGACCTCGAAGCTCCTCTTCCGCCAATGGCACCTGGAGGACGAGGACGAGGACTTGACGGTGATGCGGGTGGTGGTGGAAGGCGAGCGGGACGGCAAGGGTGAGCGGCACGTCTGGGATCTGCTGGATCGTCGCGACCCGGAAACCGGCATCTCCTCGATGGCCCGGACGACGGGATTCACCTGCACTGCAGTGGCCCGCCTGGTGGCGAATGGGCGCTTCCAGCGCCCCGGGGTTTGCGCGCCGGAGGAGGTCGGGAAGGATGCCAACTGCTTCGAGGCGGTGATGGCGGACCTGGCGGCACGCGGGGTTCGCTTCGAGCGGCGGGTGGACGCCCGAGGATAGATCCTCGGGCTCGTGAACGGCGCCCCGCTGGGGCTCTCCCCTGCTCGATGGGTGCAATCTGCTACCATTGATCCCATGACCGTCAACCTCCACGTACGAAACGTCCCGGAGTCTCTCCATGAAACGCTGGTCCAGCGCGCGGAGCGAAAGGGAATGAGCCTCCGTCAGTACACGATCGAGGTGCTCGCTGAGCACTGCGCTCTACCCTCCCTCGACGAGTGGCTCGACGAATTGGGCCGATTGGAACCCATCAAGACCTCGATGTCTGGCGCGAAGGCTATCGAGGAGTCGCGACGAGAAGACGACCTGGCGGTGCTCCGTGCCTCTGCACGTTCTTGACGCATCGGCGTTTGTCGAGCTCGTGCTGCGGAGCGATGCCGGGCGTCAGGCCGAGGAACAGCTCCGCGGCTCGACGGTTGTGGTCCCAGCCCACTTCGATGCGGAGGCCTTCTCGGCCCTCGGCCGTCTCTTTCGAGCTGGGGAGCTGAGCGAGGAGCGGGTCGAGACCGCGCTCGACAAGCTCGCCCGAGCCCCTCTGACCCGCTACCCGGTGGCACCGCTCCTACGGATTGCCTGGTCCTTGCGCGAGAATCTCGCCCTCCGAGATGCCCTGTACGTTGCACTGGCCCAACGGATCGAAGGGACGCTTCTCACCGCGGACGCGCGTCTCACCAAGGCACCCCATCTGGGAGTGGCGTGCGTCGTGGTGTAGGGGTCAGCACGGCGCGCCCATCACCCACCCCCGCACCGGGATAAATCCCGGTGCTCCCAAGGCAGCGCCCCCTGCGGGCGCTTCCGCCCGCCCGACCCCGGCTAGCTGAAAAGAGGGTCTGCTCCGAGATCCGGTCCGGGTGGGTGGGGCAGCCCTGCAAGGGCGCTGCGTGGGAGGCCGGGCATTATGCCCGGGCGGAGGATTTATGCCCGGGCGGAGGTGGCGCCGTCGGCACGCGGTTGGAAGGGTCTTCGAACGACAAAACGGTGAACGAACGGCGTTGGCCCCCCGACCCGCTATACTCCCCACCCAAAGCTCGGCCGTATCCTGCGCTCAACCGACCATGGCGGTTCTCACTCCCTATCCCCTCGCCGCTCTCGCCCGCCGGATGTTTCGCGAGCTCGAGACCTCGGGGGCAATCTACGACCTGCCCGCGAATCGCTTCTACCTCGGCGATCCGGAGCTGGACTTCTCCGTGCACTTTCACGGCTACCGGGCGTCCAGCCCGCTGGGCCCTTCGGCCGGACCGCACACCCAGATGGCGCAGAACCTGGTGCTCTCGTGGCTCGGCGGCTCGCGGGTGTTCGAGCTCAAAACCGTCCAGGTGCGCGACGACCTGGAGATCCCGCGGCCCTGCATCGACATGCGCACCGTGGGTCTCAACGCCGAATGGTCCCAGGAGCTCGAGGTCCCAGAGTCGCTCGACGAGTACGTCAAGGGAATGATGCTGATCGAGATGCTGCGCGCCTCCGGCAAGCTGGAGGTCGCCCCGGGTTTCGGCGACTCGTTGTTCGACATCAGCGTGGGCTACGACCTGGAGGGGATCCGCAGCGACAAGGTGGCGGCCTTTCTGCGCGCGATGCTCGACGCCGAGCCGGCGATCGAGCGCCTGCGGGCCGAGCTGCCCGCCGAGCTCGGCGAGCTGCGCGACCTGCCGTTTCCCACGCGGCTCTCCGACACCGTGACCCTCAGCACTTTCCACGGCTGCCCGCCGGAGGAGATCGAGGGGATCATCGAGCACCTGCTGGACGAGTACGGCTTCCACTGCATCGTCAAGCTCAATCCCACGCTGCTGGGTGCCGAAGAAGCCCGCCACCTGCTCCACGACGAGCTGGGCTACACCGGCTACCGGGTGCCCGACCGGGCCTTCGTAAACGACACCACCTGGGACCAGGCGCTGGGATTCATTGATCGCCTGCGCGCCAAGGCGGCGGGGCTGGGGTTGGGCTTTGGCATCAAGCTCACCAACACCCTGATCGTCGAGAACGAGCACGGTTTTCTCCCCGACTCCGAGCCCGAGGTCTACCTCTCCGGCCCACCCCTCCACGTGCTGTCGATGCACCTGGCGCGGCGCTTCCGGCGCCATTTCCGCCAACAGGGCGACGCCGAGCTGCCCATCTCCTTCTCCGCCGGCATCGACCGCGGCAACTTCCCCGACGCCGCGGCGCTCGGGATGGTGCCCATCACCACCTGCTCGGATCTGCTCCAGAAGGGCGGCTACGGCCGCCTGGCCGGGTACCACCAGGCACTGGCCAAGCGCATGAAGTCGGTGGGGGCGGGCACCCTCGACGACTTCGCCCTGCTCGCCTACGGCCATGCCGAGGAAGCCCTGGCGCGTGTCGATCCCGCACCGGAGCCCGCGGTGCAGCAGCGTTGCCGCGAAGCTCTGGCTGCGCCAGGGAAAGACGGGGGAGGATCCTCGCCGTCTCTGCGGGACGTCACCGGGGCCGAGCTGTTCGACCGCTGGGTGGCGACGGCGCGGTGGCTCAACACCGAGACCTACGTCGACGGGCTGACCGACGACCCGCGCTACGCCCAGGAGCGGAACGAGACGCCACCCAAGAAGATTGGCCGCCATCTACAGCTCTTCAACTGTTTGACCTGCGATCTGTGCATCCCGGTGTGCCCCAACGACGCGATGTTCCGGCTCGCCCTGGACCCGGAGCCGATCCCGGTGGCGAAGGCGCGGCGCGTGGGCGCCGGTTGGCGCTGGGACGCGGGAGAGAGCCTCGATCTCACCGAGCGCCACCAGATCGCGGTGTTCGCCGACTTCTGCAACGAGTGCGGCAACTGCGACGTGTTCTGCCCGGAGGATGGCGGGCCGTATGCGATGAAGCCCCGCTTCTTTCGCCGCCACGAGGACTGGGAGGGCCGTCCCGAGCTGGACGGCTTTCACGTCGCGGCGGACGCCGTGCACGGACGGTTCGAAGGCACCGAATTCGTGCTGCGGCTTCAAGACGACGGCGTCGTGGGTTATGAGGGCCGTGGCTTCCGGCTCACCTTCGATCCCATCGACCCCGCTGCTACCCTCCAGGGCGAGGGTCCCGACGAGGTGGACCTCACCCATGCCTTGATCCTGCTCCGCCTGCACCGGGCGATCCTCGATCCGGAGCAGAGCAACTACCTCAACTGCCTCGGCCCCGAACCTCGGAGCGGCTCCGCTAACGCGGCCGCCGGAGATCCCTCTCGATGACTTTGATGAGCCCTACAGATCCCACTCTCGACAACCCTCGAGCCCCTCTCGAATCCCTCGACCCCACCACCCTCGCCGGGCTCCACGGTCGCAGCCTACTCCTGACCTCCGAGTGGAGCGCGGAGGAGCTGGCCACGATCTGCGACCTGGCGGAGGTCTTCGCCGGTCTCGACCGCGCCGGGGTGCGCACGCCGCTGTTCCCGGACCAGCTCTTTCTCGCCCTCTTCTTCGACAGCTCGACCCGCACCAAGTCGTCGTGGGCGGGCGCGGCGGCGCGGCTGGGAGCGCGGCCGGTGGTGTTCGACGGCGCCTCCAGCCAGGTCTCCCACGGGGAGACCGCCGCCGAGACCGGCACCATGTTGGGAATGAATTCCCACGCCCTGGGGATCCGCCACGATCTGATCCTGGGCGAAGGCAACACCTTCATCCGCGAAGCGCTGCGTGGGATCACCGACTACCTCGGCGCTACCGACGATTCGAGAAACGGTCCGCGGGTGGTGCCGATGGTCAACCTCCAATGCGACATCGACCACCCCACCCAGACCCTGGCGGATCTGTGCTGGCTGCGCGAGCGGTTCCCTGACGGGCTGGCGGGCAAGACGACCGCCGTCTCCTGGGCGTACTCGCCGAGCTATGCCAAGCCGCTCTCCGTGCCCCAGGGGCTGATCACGCTGATGACCCGCTTTGGTGCCCACGTCCGCCTCGCCCATCCGCCCGGCTACGACCTACTGCCGGAGACGTTGGAAACGGCGGCCGAGCACGCAGCGGCGTCAGGAGGCGGGTTCGAGCGCTGCGAATCAATGGAGGAGGCGTTCCGCGACGCCGACGTCGTGTATCCCAAGAGCTGGGGACCGTACGACCTGATGCTCGAACGGGTGGAGGCCAACTGTGCCGGCGACACCGCCGCCATGCGCGACATCGAGCGCCGGGCGCTGGAGCGCAACGCCGGCCACCGGGACTGGATCTGCAACGAGGAGCGAATGGCGGCCACGCGCGGTGGCGACGCGCTCTACCTCCACTGTCTGCCGGCGGACATCGGCGCCGAGGTGAGCCCCGGGGTAATGGACAAGGCGCGGCTCGATCTCGCCCGCCAGGCCAACAAGAAGGTCTACGTGGTGATGGCCCTGCTGGCGGCCGCCAAGGACGAAGAGCTGCTGGCGCGGCTCCGGGAGCTCGCCTCATGAACGATCGCATCCAAGACCTCGCCCGCCGCTACCTGCCGGAGGCCGTCGCCACCCTGCGCGAGGCTGTCCGCCTGCCCGCCGACTACGTCGACCGTCCGCCCGAGGACGGTGGCGACCCGCTGTGCGGTCTCTCCAACCACGAGGGACCGCGGCTCGAATACCTGTGCCGCCGGATCCTCGAGGTGGGCGCGGTGGACGGCCCAGGTGACGTCGGCTTCGACGCCTTCGGCAATCTCTGGTGGCGGGTCGACGATCCCGATGACGGCGTGGCGACGGAGGACAAGCGGGTCGTCTACTGGGACGGTCACACGGACACGGTCAAGGCGCTGCGGCAGAGCTGGCACGACGCCCTCGGTGGCGGGCTCGATCCCTATCTGGGGCTGACCGACGCCGACCGCCTGGACCGCGACTTCCTGCGCCGCGAGCTGGGGCATCTGACTCCGGAGGAGGAGTGGCGCCACCTGGTGTGGGGCCGGGGCTCGGCGGATCAGCTCGGCGGCGTGGTGTGCCAGATCTTCGCCTCCCGCATCCTGCGCGAGCTGCGGACCGAGGGCTCGCTGCGGGGCGTCGTGGTGTGGAGCTACGCGACGGTGGCCGAGGAGGACAACGACGGCGGCGGGCCGATGTACTTGATGCGCGAGGAGCTCCCCGGCGCGCCGCCGGACCGGGTACCCGACGTGGTGATCCTCACCGAGGGCACCGGTAGCGCCGCCGATGGGCCGGTGGGCATCTACCGTGGCCAGCGCGGTCGGATGCAGATCGAGGTGGACGTGGTGGGCAAGAGCTGTCACGGCTCGATGCCCTGGGAGGGTCGCAACCCCCTCGAATACGGCGCCGGGATCCTGGTGGAAGCCACCGAGCGCTATCAGCGGGGCGAGGGCTTCGCCACCGATTCCTTCCTCGGCGCGGGGTCGCGCACCGCCAGCCACGCGGTGCTGGAGACGCCCAGCGACTGCGCGGTGCCCGAGCGCTTCACCTTCCGCTTCGATCGTCGGCTGACCGCCGGGGAGGATCCCGAGGCCGCCCGCCGGGACGTCGAGGAGCTGCCGGCGGTGGCCCGGGCACGCGAGGACGGGCTCACCGTCGACGTCCGAGTGCCGCTCTATGACCAGCTCACCTGGAAGGGCTACCGACCGAGCAACCCGCAGATCTACCCCGGCTGGGCGACGCCGGAGGAGCACCCCGCAATCCGGGCGGCGGTGGCGGCATACGGCGACGTAGTGACCCCGATGGTCGAGGCCGGGGAGCTTGGGAGCTCCCTGCGCGCCGAGCCGCGGGTGGCGCGCTGGGTCTTCTCCACCGACGGCGTCGGCGTGCCGCTGCCCGCCGAGCCCGGAGAGGGAGAGAGCGCCGTCGAGGTACCCGAGAGCAAGCGTTGGATCGAGGCGGGTAGCTTCCGTCACCCGGCGATGTTCGGCATCGGGCCGGGGATCGAAGAGAACACCCACAAGATCGGCGAGTGCATGGACTCGCGGGAGATGGTGGCGGTGATGGCCTTTCTGGCCCGCTTCCCAAGCCGGCTGTGAGCCGGGAGGAGAGGCGGGGCCGACCGGCGCGTTGCAACCCCTTCGCCGCGGGGCGGGTCGAGGCCCTGACCTATCGCTTCCTCGAGGGGCTGGATTGGGAGCGCCTGCTGGAGCGCCTCGCGGTCCTCGACCAGCGCGCCGCGCTGGTGGGGCCCGAGGGCCATGGCAAGACGACGCTGCTGGAGCAGCTCGGCGTGCGCTTGGAGGAACGGGGCCTTGCGCTCCGGCAAGCGACCTTGCGGCGCAGGCAGCGGCGCTTGCCGCGGGAGGACCGTGCCCGATTGCTCCGGGATCTCGGGCCGAAGGATCTTCTGCTAATCGATGGTGCCCAGGAGCTCGGGGGCTGGCCGTGGTGGCGGCTGAGGCGCCGTAGCTGCGCCGCCGGGGGCCTGCTGGTCACCAGCCATCGCGAGGGGCTGCTCCCCACCCTGCTGCGTTGCGAGACCTCGCCCGAGCTGCTGGAGGAGCTGGTGAGGGAGCTGCTGGCGGAGGAGCCCGAGAGTCTGGACGCGCTGGATCTCCCCGCCCTCTACCACCGCCACGGCGGCAACGTGCGGGAGGCGCTGTGGGAGCTATACGACCGCTGGGCGGGGCGGGTGTGACTCTCCCCGCCGCCCTAGCGCGAGGTCGCCCGCCGCATTTCCCACGGGGACGGCGAAAAGGGTGCTCGATTCGCCCGCTTTATGCCTGAAACGTCACGGAAGAGACTCTTGTGAGGCGTTTAAGACTTAGGACGTCATTCCGGTTGCTCGATCGGAAACCGGGCGCTCTCAATCCTCGCCGTAGAGGATCTCCAGCCGGCTCGCCTTCCAGCCCGCGATGGCCAGCAGGGCGGCGATCACCACCAGCAGCCCGAGCACCGCCGCCCAGGGGGACGGATACTCGGCGAGGACCGCGAACGCCTCCTGGGTGATCGGCACCGGGGTCAGCGCGCCCAGGTAGTACGCGATGCTGATCTTCTTGAGCAGCGGCGGCAGGAAGGGCACCAACACCTCCCAGCCGAAGACGCCGATTACCGGCAAGGCCGGCCGGCGGAAGAACAGCCCGAGGGTGAAAAACACCGCTCCGTACCCCGCAACCCCCACCAGCGCCAGCAGCAGATAGCGCAGGAGGTGCCCCAGCCCGGGACCCTGGAACAGGAACTGTGCGAAGGCACCCGTCCCCGCCGGCAAATAGGCGAGCACGAACGAGGCCAGGGTGGACACGGCGATCACCGAGCCCATGGCCACAAAGCCCCCGAGATAGAGCCCCGCCATCAAGACCCCGCGGTGCACCGGCATCAGGAAGTAGAAGTGGAGGGTGCGCTCCAGCACCTCGCGGCGCACGGCGTTGGAGAACACCGCCGCCGAGCCGAAGAACACCACCATGGCCAGAATCAACAGGTTGAAAAAGGCGGCGAACCGGCCGGTGACGTTGCCCACCGTGAGCTGCCCCTGGGCGAAGACGCTGACGATCACGAATTGCAGCGCCATGATCCCCACCGGCAGCAGAGCCAGCAGGTAGAGACCGATGGCGCGGCGGGAGCGCAGAGTGCGGCGGACCTGGATCCGGGTCACCGCCAGGCCCTGACGCAGACGCATCTTGACCGGTGGCACGCCACGGGAGGGGTCCTGGCTGGCGAGCGAGTCGGGAGCTTGGGAATCCAGGGCGGTATCGGTCACTCGGCGCCTCCGCGGTTGCCGATCAGGTATTCGTAGACCGCCTGCACGTCGGCGTCGGCGGGGGCCACGGTATCGACCGTCAGCTCCTCCTCCAGAACGATCTGGTTGAGCAGCAGATGGAAGCGCTCGGGGTCGCGGGTGCGGATCAGCAGCCCGAGCCCGTCTTCCTGGATCTGCGCCTCGACCACGTGGTCGTGGGCGAAGACACGGGAGGCGAGCAGCGACGGCCGGTCGCAGCGCACCAGCACCTGCACCGGGTGCTGCGCCATCTCCTCGCGTACGCCGGAGATCTCGCCTTCCGCCACCACGTAGCCGCCGTTGAGCAGCACGACCTGGTCGGAGATGACGTCCACCTCGTGGAGGATGTGGCTGGAGACGATGACGTGGAGCCCGGCGTGGGCCTGCTGCTGGAAGAAGGCGATCATCTCCGATCTCGACATCGGGTCGAGACCGTTGAGCGGCTCGTCGAGCACCAGGATGCGCGGGTCGTGGCAGGTGGCCTGGGCCAGCTTGATGCGCTGCCGCATGCCCTTGGAGTAGCCCGCCACCTTGCGGTCCGCGGCCTCCGTCATCGCCACCCGCTCCAGCGCCACCTGGGCGCGGCGGCGAATCTCCGGCCGGTCGAAGCCGTGGATCGCCAGGGTGGTCTCGAGAAGCTGGCGGCCGGTCAGGCCGGCGGGGAAGGAGTCGTACTGGGTGGCGTAGCCCACCAGCCGCTGGAGCCGCTCGGGGTCTCTCGGCGACAGCCCGAGGACCCGCACCGTGCCGCGGCTGGGCCGCAGCAGACCGGTCATCAGGTTCATCAGGGTGGTCTTGCCGGAGCCGTTGGGACCGACCAGGCTGGTGATCCCCGGCTCCAGCCGGAGCTGGACCTTGTTGACCCCCAGCACCTCGCCGTAGAACTTGGAGACGCCGTCGAAGACGATGCTCTGATCCTTCGCGTGGCCGGTGGTCGTTGGGCCGGTCCTGGTCGTGCCGGTCCTGGCCGGGCCCGTCATCGCACCACCTCGTAGGCCCGGATCTTGGCGCGCAGCAGCAGGAGGCAGAAGCCGCACACGGCGGCCAGGGCGGCCCAGGCGCTCCACACCGGGATCGTGTCGCCAGCGGCCTGTCCGTAGTACAGCCCTTCCCAGACCACCGTGATCAGGGTGCGGAGGTCCACCAGGCTCCCCCACACGGTGTCGAGAGAAAGGTTGAGGATCACCCCCAGCGCCCGCGAGATGATGAAGACGGCGAACAGCAGGCCGGCGGCGACGGTACGCCAGCGCACCCAGGCGGAAAGCGCCAAGCCGAGCAGCGCCAGCACCAGGATCCACACCCAGCTCCCGAGGAGCATCGCCGGGGCGATGCGGGCGTGCTCCGTCAGCCACTCGCTACCGCCGAGCTGGACCTGGAAGAAGAAGAGCAACAGCCCGGGCACCCAGGTAACCGCCGAGGTCAGCACCAGCAGGACCGTCATCTTGCCCAGGACGTACTCCCAACGCTTGAACGGGCGCGCCAGGTAGAGCGGCAGAGCGTTGTGGGCGAGGTCCGGGGACACCAGCCCGGGGGCTGCCAGCAGGGTGAGGAAGAAGGCGAAGCCGCCCTGAATGCGTTGGAAGTACAGAAACCAACGGCCATCGATCTGGAGGTTGTTGACAAAGCCGAACATGCCCAGGCTCTCCAGGACCTCGAGATTCGACCGCAGATAGAGCACCACCGCCACCGCCAACACCGGCACGAAGGAGACGGCGAAGACGGCGATGAAGAAGCGGGAGGCGAAGACCTCCGACCAGGCGTAGCGACCGAGCACCAGAAAACGGCTCCAGCGCGGGGTCAGGGCACCAGTGTAGCGCCGGTAGGTCTGCTCATAGACGGCCATCGGTGCCTCCCTCGGGGCGCTCCGTCCCGGTGGCGGGTGTCCCGGCGCCGGGGTCGGGCGGTGGCAGCAGGCTGGCGGGGTGTCCGACGCCCGCCTCCCGCGCCTTTTCCACGTCGCCTTCCATGGCCTTCAAGAAGATGTCCTCCAGCGAGTCGCGCTTGTGGCTCAGCCGGCGGATCTCGATCCGACGCTCGGCGGCGAGGCGGTAGAGATCGATCACCTCGACCTCGTCCGGCAGCACCAGTCGGAGACGCCTTCGGCCATCCGCCGCGACCTCGCAGCCCAGACGCTGCACCGCCTCCAGAAAGTCGCTGCGGGGGCCGATCCCCGCCGCGCTGCGTACCTCGAGCTCCAGCAGCCGCAAATTGGCGCGGCGCTCGGCCTCCAGGTCGGCGGTGACCGCCACGTGGCCGTCCTTGAGCACCAGCACCTCGTCACAGCAGATCTCGACGTCCCGCAGCAGGTGGGACGACAGCACCACGTGCACCTCGCGGGTCTCCTTGATGTCCCGGATGAGCTGCAGCATGCGCTCGCGGGCGGGCGGGTCGAGACCGTTGGTGGGCTCGTCGAGAAAGAGCAGCCGCGGGCCGTGGGCGAGCGCCTGGGCGAGCTTGACGAGCTGCTTCATGCCAGTCGAGTAGGAGCCGATCTTGCGGTAGCGGGCCTCGCCCAGACCGACGTAGAAGAGCGCCTCGTGGGCGCGCTCGAGGGCCTGCGAGGGCGGCAGACCGGAGATCTCCGCCATCAGCCGCACGAAGCGCACACCGGTCAGGTTGGCGATGAAGGCGTCGCTCTCCGGCATGTACCCGAGCTGCGCGCGCAGCTCCTCGGAGCCGCTCCGGACGTCGTAGCCAAAGATGCGCGCGGTGCCGGCGGCGACCGGGAAGAAGCCCAACAGGGTGTGGATCAGCGTCGTCTTGCCGGCGCCGTTGGGTCCCAGAAGACCGACCGCCCGGCCGGAGAGCGAACCGTTCAACCCCTTGAGGATGGGCCGCCCGCCCAGACGAACCTCCAGCCCGTCCAGCTCCAGGACCGGAGCGTGGACGGGCTGGGGCGTGCTGGTGGCTGCGGGCTCGCTCACGAAACGGGTCCCTGGGTCACGGCGTTCTGCATCGCGTCCGGAGTATCCATGAAGTCCGAATGTACCGCTCCGACATGAAACAGCATCCGCAGCAGGTAGTCGAGCCCCAGCGGATCGCCCGGGGTGACCAGCGCCGCTTCGAGGGAATCCTCGCGGCCGTAGGCGAAGGCCAGGGTCGCGGGGAGCTGCTGGACGCCCAGGTCTCCGAGCACCTCGGTGAGGCGACGGGTGTCCTGGTAGAAGAACGCCGAGAAGTTGGCCTCGCCGTCCGCCGGCAACATCGCCCGGAAGTCCTCGGAGATCGTCAGACCGGTCCCCGCGTCGGCCAGATCCAAAGCCCGCTCGACCAGCAGCCGGCTGGGTGCCGCAACCAGGAACCCGTTGCTGTAGGTGTAATGGACCTCGGCCTCGTCGATGCGCAGGGTGTAGAAGGTCCGGCTGCCGACCGTCTCCGAGGTGATTCCCACGTGCCGGTCGTCGAGCTGCGCGTCGTGGTCGTTGGCGAGCCGCTCGAGGGCCTGTTGCAGACCGTTCGAGTCGTAGACCTCCAGCACCAGCTTCCAGGGGATTCCCTGGAGCAGCGGACCGTCGATGGCGAAGGCCATCTCCCCCCCGAGGGTGGCGGCGACGTCGTCCTCCAGATCCACCCCCAGCACCTCCTGGAAGTGGTTCAGCCCGGACGGCAGAGCGTGACTGGCGGCACCGGTCACCCCGGAGGCGATATCGGCCAGATCGCCGAGCATGTCCGCCGGGTCCTTGGTCACCAGCCCGAGCACCAGCGGCGCTTCCGGCGCCACGAAGTCCAGCGAGCGCATCGGACCCGGCTCGGCGAGCCAGGAGAAGACACCCCGGCGCGGCCCGTCGAACGCGACCTGAATCCCCGTTTCGGTGTGGTCGCCGAGCGAGCGGCGCTCGATCAGGATGTGCCGAAGATTTTCCATGCCCGCCTTACGAGCCCCGTCCGGCAGGTCTTCCGCCTTCGCCGCCATCAGCGAGGCGACGTCGCCGGCCAGCAGCCATTCGACCCCCTCGGTGTAGGCGTTCTCGAGACGCTGGTGGAAAGCGGCGCCGACAAACCCGCTAGTGCCGCTGGCAACGGCATCGATCGACTCGGTCAGCAACCGGAGGTTTGGCGACGCGAGCAGGAAGTCGCCGTCAGTCCACAGCTGGAGCCCCTGCCCGGGCGCGGTGCCGGGGCTCCACAGGGTCAGCACCTCGTGGCCGGCCTCGGCGTTGATCCGCTCGATCTCGCCGGCCAGGTAGGCATCAAAGCCCGAGCGCACCACACGGGCGAGAATCACCGGCCCGCCGGAGTCCAGCTCCTCGTCGCGGGCGAGGGCGACCACCACCTCGTCCCCGAGGTAGCTGCCCAGATCGTGCATCTGGGTGATCATCGACTCGATATGCGTCTCCAGACCCGGCTCGACCACCAGCTCCTGCCAGATCTGTCGCATCTGCGGGCTCTTTGCGAGCTGCTCCTGGACCAGACGGTAGGCGGTGTCCAGAGTCTCGGAGAGATTGGGTGCGGCCAGGTAGCCGACGGTGCCCGCCGGCACCCGTGGCAGCAGCTCGCTGGTGTAGCGCAGCTCCGGCCGCGGCACCCGCCGTGCCAGCTCTCGGCGCAGCTCCTCGAGCTCGGTGAGCAGCGCCCTGTAGCGCTCCGAGTCACGGCTCCAGGAGATCTCCCTCGCCAGCGGCACCAGCCCCAGCATCGGGTCGGTGGTGACCTGGTCTCCGGGGAGCAGGACGTCGGTGCTGCCGCCCCGGGCCACCCGTACCTCGCCTTCCAGCACCGATACCCGCGAGCCCTTGAGGCCGCTGTTGACGGAGAACACGGTGCCGACGACCGACACCAAGCAGTCGTCGGTGGCGACATAGAGACGGCCCTTCTCCTGCTTCGCCGCCTCGACGATGATGCGGCCGCCGTCCATGCGGATGGTGGTGCCGCGGAAGCCGCGGTCGAGGCTCAGCTCCGCACGCTCGCTCATCTCGATGCGGGTACCGTCAGTGAGGGTCAGCACCGCGCCGGAGTCCTTGGCGGTGCGGATCCGCTCGCCTTCGCGGAGCACTGTGCCCGGCGCCAGCCGGAGGCTCTCGTCGGCGGGCCGCAGGAGGGTGCCCTCAATCGAGGCGATCCGCGCCATCTCCGGCGGTGGTCCGAAGGACACGGCGCCGGTGAGCAGCAACAGACCTCCGGTGATCACCAGGAGTGCGACGGTCGCCGCCAGCGCCAGATAGGGGCGTGCGCTACGGGAGCGGTGGGAGCGACGGGAGTCGGTGGTCGCCACGGGGGTCGAGCCGACCAGCGGCGCGGCGGTGTCTCGGCCGGCATCGGAGTGGGTCTCGGTGCGAGCCGCGAGCAGCGCCTTGCGGCAGACCAGACAGTGGCGCGTGTGGCCTTCCACCAGAAGCGCCCGGGCCTCGGACAGCTCACCGGCCAGAAAGGCGGGGAGCAAGGCTTGATAGTCGTCGCACGACTCGATGGGACGCTGGTGGCTGGAAGGCAGGGAAGCGGTCTCGAGCTGCGCGGCCTCGGAGCCGGCCGGAGCGGCCTCGCGGGCCAGACGGGCCCAGACGCGCTCGGTGGCGGCTTGGACGACCTCGCGCGGGATCTCTTCGTCGCGCACCGCGGCGGCGGCGCGATCGACGGGGGTCTCAGGGAGCCCGGTGGGAAGCTCGTGAATCGGGGTGGGTGGGCGGGTCATTGGGGAATTCCTCCTGCGAGCGGAGCCAGGTCCTGTTGGAGCTGGCCGCGCACGCGATGTAGCGTCACGGCGACGGCGGTAGGGCTCAGGTCCAGCATCTCGGCGATGTCCCGGTTGCGGTACCCCTCGAAGTAGCGCAGCACGAAGATTTCCGCGTGCTTGGGGTTGAGGGCCGAGAGACCGCGACGGAGTCGGGTGCGCAGCTCGCGGGAGAGCGAGCCGCGCTCCGGGTCGGGCATCGGGGACTCCGGCGGATGGGAATCGGTCTCGTCCAGGGGCACCGCCCGCGCACGGCGTCGGCTGCGCAGTAGATCGAGGGCGGCGCGCACCCCCGCGCGGTGCAGATAGCTGGCGGCGGATTGCGACAGATCCAGCTCATCGTGACGGCGGGTGATGCGCAGAAACACCGTCTGTACGGCGTCCTCCGCATCGCTGGCATTGCCGGTCACCCGGTAGGCCGCCCGGAACACCCGGTCGGCATGCTGTCGGAACAGCTCCTCCAGAGGGATCGGTACCGGTGGGGCGGCCCCTGGGGTCGATTGGGCTTCCGCGGTGGCTTGCAAGGCATTCTCCTCGTTCGGTGTCTCGCTCTTGGGCTCGCTCTGGGGCTCGCTCTTTCGGTCTTCACCCATGAGTACGCCGCCGCAGGAGGATGCTTACAGGGGGCGGCTCGCGGAGCGCTACACGTGAGCCTCCGCCGGCACCGAGGCGAGGAACCCGTCCAGGGTCTCGTGGAAATCCTCCGGCCGGTCCATCATCAGCCAATGGCTGGTGCCGGGGATCAGCTTCCAGGGCAGATCGCGAACCAGGTTGTGGAGGCTGTAGGGCAGGGAGTTCATCTCGCTGACCACCGACAGACGCGGCCCGGAATAGGCCACCAGGGAAGGCAGCGGGCTGGTGTTGAAGGCGGACTCCAGCGACGGGCCGAAGGCGTTCGCGTCGGCGATCCGCAGGTCGGCCAGCACCTGATCGGCCACCTGTGCCTCGGCACCCACCAGGATCTGCTTGAAGTACCATTCCATCTCTCCCGCAGGGTCCTTCTCCAGGGCTTCGAGAAAGCTCAGCGCTTCCTCCCGCGGGATCTCCGTCTGATCGCCGTTGGGATCGACCAGCAGCAGCCCGGCCACGCGCTCCGGATGGCGGGCGGCGTACTCCACCGCCACCGACCCGCCCAGGCTGTGACCGATGAGCACGAAGCGATCGAGATCGAGCGAGTCGGCCACCGCGGCGAGGTCCTCGACATATCCGTCGAGGTTGTAGCCGTCGGGATTCGGGGCGGGATCCGAGTCTCCGTGCCCGCGCAGGTCGAGGGCGACGGCACGCCGCTGGCGGCGGAGATGGGCGAGCTGCGCCTGCCACTGTCGGGAGGAGCCCCCCAGCCCGTGGACGAAGAGCACGGGGTTCCCGGGAGAGCCGCCGTCGTCGACGAACAGCCGTCCGACCGGCCCCGCCAACTCCAGCGACTCCGACTGGACCGCGAGAGACGGCCGCTCTCCGCCCGGGGTGTCGAATTCGTCCGCCAGATCCTCGTCGAGGTCGTCGAGGTCGTCGAGGTCCTCCCAGCGCCGCTCGAAGTGGGGACGCCGGCTGGTGAGCAACAGCGCGCCGAAGGCGCCGAGCACGGCCAGCCCGAAATACACCAGCAGCCGCAACAGCCGGGGGCCTTCGCCTCCCCCGGCGGTGTCGTGCGTCGAGGATGTACCCCTGGATGTCGTCATGGTCCCGGCTCGCCGCCTCCCGTTACCGCTCGTGGCCGATCTTCCGGACCGCATTATGCCAGCCGGGACGGCTCGGAACCAAGGAGCAGGGTGCGTGGGATCGGCTGTCCGGCCCTCGTGCCCGGATCGTTTTTTGATGCCAGGATCATCGTTGGGACGTCGGTTTTCCGCCCTGGACGGCCCGGCCCGCTGTTGGGTGGGCCAAACGGTCTCCCGGGCGGCTCGGTCGAGCGTTGGGACGCCGCAACGCCGCGATGAGTGGCACGGTTTCCGGTGGGGTCGTCCCAACGCCTTTCCGAGTCGCTCATCGCTCGCGGGAGACGTCCCAACAGCGACCCGAGCCGCTCACCGGGCTGCGGAAACACCCCAACGGCGCGCCGGGTCCCCCGTCACCCGCCGGGAGCGGCCCAACGGCGCTCCGGGGGCCCCGTTCGACGCTTCGCTCAGCGCTCCATTCGCCGGCGCCGGCCACCGGTCGACTGGATCTTCTGCAGCGCGGTCTGGCCGCCGTACTTGGCGACGATGCGGTCGTCGTACTCGTCGGAGATCGTCGCCACCGTGGTGATGGCGGAGAGCAGGGTCTCGCGGTCGAGGTTGTGGCCGAGGATCGAATAAGAGAAGAACACGTCGGAGCCGACGATCGAGAAGCCACCGAAGGGGGTCCCGTGGTTGAGCTCGAGGAGCCCGAGCAGCAGCTCCTCCTCGAGCGCCACGTCCTGCGCGCAGTAGGCCATCACGATCACCGCCGTCTCCTCGGGACCGTAGGGATCCACCGACACCTCCAGCACCGTCGAGCCGTAGCGGACGTAAAAGTGCCCGTCCTCCTCTTCATGCACCGGATCGTCGAACAGCTCACCCAGATACTCCTCGACCTGGGCGTGGGTCTGGCTCTGTGTTTCGTCGTCGCGCTCCATGTGCCGCACCTCCGGCCGCGTACTCTACCAGGGGCGGAAGCGCGTTGACAGCATCAGCGTGCATCCAATAAGGTCGTTGCGCCGGAAGGCTTCTCATTCGCCCCGTTTCCAGACAGCACGTTTCGTCCGCGTCGGGCTCCGGCTGGGAAGCTGACACGGACTCATCCAATCCGGTTCACACCAATCCAAACCGCCGGTTTCCATCGGCGACAGGAGGTTGCGGATGCGCAGGCGAGCGAGCACACTTACGGCCTTGGCCCTCGGGCTTTTGAGCATTCTGGGAACCGCTCCGGCTCGCGGAGCGGGCTTTGGCATCTTCGAGCAGGGCTCGCGAGCCATGGGCATGGCGGGAGCCTTCACCGCGCGGGCGGACGATCCGTCGGCGATGTTCTTCAACGTGGCCGGTCTGGCGTTCCAGGACGAGCGGGACTTCATGGTCGGCTTCACCTGGATCCGCGGCACCCAGGCGGAATTCGACGGCGCCAACCCGTTTCCGGGTGTGACGGTCACGGCGGAGCAGGAGACCCTCTCGGAGTTTCCGCCGCATTTCTACTGGGTCGAGCCGATCAACGACCGGTGGACCTTCGGGCTGGGGTTGAACTCCCCCTTCGGGCTGGTGGTCGAATGGAAGGATCCGGAAAGCTTCGCCGGCCGGTTCATCAGCACCAAGGCGCAACTGGTCACCCTCGATCTCAATCCCAACCTGGCGTACAAGGTGTCGGACAAGCTCTCCGTCGGCTTCGGCCTCATCGGTCGCTTCGCTTCGGTGGAGCTCAAGCAGCTCGTCCCGGCCCAGAATCCGTTCACCCAGACGGTGGCGAACGTGGGCTTGCTGGAGCTCGAGAGCGATCTGCAGGACGGCGACGGCACCGGCTTCAACCTCGGCGTGCTGTACAGGTCCGACCGCTTTCTGTCCTGGGGGCTGTCCTACCGCAGCAAGGTGGACGTCGACTTCAGCGGTGAGGGCAATCTGTCTCAGATCCTCACCGGCAACCCCCAGCTCGACGGCGCCGTGGCCGCGGCGCTTCCCTTCAACCAGCCCCTGCCGGTGGCGACCGCGATCGAGTTTCCGGAGATGGCCAGCCTGGGGCTGGGCTTCCATCTCGCCGACGGCGTCATGCTCGAAACCGACATCAACTGGACCGGCTGGTCGAGCTTCGACTCCCTGGCCATCGATTTCGTGAATGACGATCTGCCCGACACCGTGCGGCCCCAGCACTGGGACGACGCTTTCAACTACCGGGTCGGCCTGTCGATCGACACCGCCTCGGGAAACCAGTGGCGGTTCGGAGCCCTCTACGACGAGACCCCGCAGGTGGAAGAGGCGGTGAGCCCACTGCTGCCGGACAACAACCGGACCGGCGTCAGCTTCGGCTACGGATGGGGAGGCCGGAAGCTGACCTGGGATTTCGCGCTGCTCTATCTCCACCTCGACCAGCGCACCCGCGACCAGAGCTTCGCCGGAGAGTCGGACTTCTTCGGAACCTATGACAACGAGGCGATTCTGCTGGGCCTCAGCGTCGGCTTCTAGGACCTCGACCGGAAGGAGATACAGATGAAGATCTCACGCAATACCCCGACCCTCCTGGTCGTCCTTGTCGCTTGTGCCGTCGCCTTCGCCGTGGCCGGTGCTCCGGTGGCGGCGCAAGACACGGGATCGGCAAGCTTCGCCAGCTATGTCGCCCTCGGCGACAGCCTGACCCAGGGCTTTAGCAGCGGCGGCGTGTTCGCCGGCGTCCAGGTCAACAGCTATCCGGCGCTCATCGCCCGCCAGGCGGGGGTCGCCGACTTCGAGCAACCGCTGATCAGCGCCCCGGGGATCCCCGGCCTGCTGCACCTCCAGAGCCTGATCCCGACGATCATCGCTCCGGTTGCGGGCAACGGCGCCCCCACCAACCTCAACCTGCCGCGGCCCTACAACAATCTGGCGGTCTCCGGCTTCGACACGCGGGACGTTCTGGTGACCCTCACCGGCAACCCGATCATCGATGTCACCCTACGGGGTCTCGGTCCGGCGATCGGTCAGGCGCTGGCGCTGCAACCCACCTTCGCCACCGTGTGGCTGGGCAACAACGACGCCCTCGGCGCCGCCACCAGCGGCGTCGTCAACGACGCGACCCTGACCCCGCTGGCGCAGTTCGAGATGGACTACCGGATGGTGGTCGGGGCGCTGGCCCAGGCCGGTGCCCAGATCGTCGTGGCGACGATCCCCGACGTCACCGCCATCCCGTTCGTCACCACCCTGCCGCCGGTGCTGGTGGATCCGGCGACCCAGCAGCCGGTGCTGGTCAACGGCCAGCCGGTGCCCCTGATCGGCGTCAATCCGGCCACCGACCGGGTGCTGTTGAGCGCCCAGGTGGCCCTCGCCCAGGGCTTTGGCATCCCGGTGCAACTGGGCGGTAACGGCCTCCCGTTGCCCGACGCGGTGGTGCTGAGCGGCAACGAGATCGCGACCATCTCGGACCGCATCGCCGGCTTCAACAACGTCATCCGGACGGTGGCCGGAGAGGTCGGCGGCGTGGTCGTCGATATCAACGGCTTTTTCCGGGGCGTGGTGCAGAACGGGTTCGAGGTCGGCGGCATCGGCTTCGACGTCGAGTTTCTCACCGGCGGCATCTTCTCCTATGACGGGGTGCATCCGACGCCGTTCGGCTACGCGGTGGTGGCGAACCAGTTCATCGCCGCCATCAACGAAGGCTTTGGCGCGGCGCTCGAGCCAGTGGACCTCTTCCCCTTCGTCTTTGGACCGGACGGCTCCGCCGGCACCAGCCTGGTGATTCCGCCTCAGGGCTTCGTGTTTACGCCCGAGGCCGCGGCCCAGGTGATCGAGCTGTTCCAGGAACCGGAGGCGACCGACGGCTCCGACCCCGGTGAGGAGGAGACCCCGGAGAGCACCGGCGGTTTGCGGGCACGGCGGCTCGGCGGCTGAGCCCGGCAGCTGTTTCAAGGGAAACCAGGGCACGGGGCTCGGCTCCGTGCCCTTTTGCATTGCCAACTGATTCTGAGACGCTGAGACCCAACATGGACTCGATCAACGTTCGCGGCGCGCGGGAGCACAACCTCAAGAACCTGCACCTGGAGATCCCGCGCAACCGCTTGGTGGTGATCACCGGGGTCTCCGGCTCGGGCAAGTCGTCCCTGGCCTTCGACACCCTCTTCGCCGAGGGACAGCGACGCTACGTCGAGTCGCTGTCGTCCTACGCCCGGCAATTCCTCCAGCAGATGGAAAAGCCGGACGTCGACGGCATCGAAGGGCTGTCGCCTGCGATCTCCATCGAGCAGAAGTCGGTCTCCAAGAACCCGCGCTCGACGGTGGGCACGGTGACCGAGATCCACGACTACCTGCGGCTGCTCTACGCTTCCATCGGGGTGCCCCACTGCCCCCAGTGCGACCACGTCATCCGGCCCCAGACCGTCCAGCAGATGGTGGACCGGGTGATGCACCTGCCGGAGAGAACCCGGCTCATCCTCTACAGCCCCTACGTGCGGGGCAAGAAGGGCGAGTACAAGAAACAGCTCGCCCAGATGGCGCGGGAAGGCTTTCTGCGCGCCCGCATCGACGGCGAGACGGTCGAGCTGGGGGGCGATCCGCCGGATCTGGACAAGAACAAGAAACACGACATCGACATCGTCATCGACCGGCTGGTGGTCAAGCCCGGGTTGGAAAAGCGCCTGGCGGACTCCCTGGAGACCGCTCTCCAGGTCTCCGACGGCCTGGTGGTGCTGGCCCCCCAGGGCAGTGACGAGGAGACCCTGTCGCAACGCTACGCCTGCCCAGAGTGCGGCGGCGGTCTCACCGAGGTCACCCCCCGGCTGTTTTCTTTCAACAGCCCTTATGGCGCCTGTCCGGAGTGCTCCGGGCTGGGCGTGATCCGGGGCGTCGACGTGGACAAGGTCATCCCGGACCCGGAGCGCTCCATCGACGCCGGGGCCATCGCACCCTGGCCCGCCGGCTCGTCCTCGCTGCGCATGCGGATGATCCGCCGGCTGGCGGAGAAGGTCGGATTTTCCCTGGAAACCCCGTGGAACCAGCTACCGGGGAAGGTGCGCGACCTCGTGCTCCACGGCTCCGGCGCCCAAGAGATGACGTTCGAGGTCTCCGGCAAGAAATCCTCCTTCCGCTGGAAGGGCAAGTTCGAGGGGGTGGTCCCACGGCTGGACCGCCGCTATCGGGAGACCGGCTCGGCCTCCGTGCGCACGGAGATCGAAAAGTACATGTCGGTCCACTCTTGCGACGCCTGCGGTGGGCGGCGGCTGCGGCCGGAGGCGCTGGCGGTGACCGTCCAGGGGCACGCCATCGACGAGCTGTCGCGCCAGGCGGTCTCGGACCTGCGACGGTGGGCGGAGGAGCTCGAGCTGTCCGAGCGCGAGCGCACGATCGCCGGCAAGGTCATACAGGAGGTTCGCGACCGGCTCACCTTTCTCGACGACGTGGGGGTCGGGTACCTGACCCTCGACCGGGCTTCGGCGACGCTCTCCGGGGGCGAGAGCCAGCGGATCCGCCTGGCGACCCAGATCGGCAGCAAGCTCATGGGGGTGCTCTACGTCCTCGACGAGCCCTCGATCGGCCTCCACCAACGGGACAACGCCCGGCTCATCGCAACCCTCCAGGGCATGCGCGACCTGGGCAACTCGGTGCTGGTGGTCGAGCACGACGAGGAGACCATCCGCGCCGCCGATTGGGTGATCGACCTGGGTCCCGGCGCCGGTATCCACGGCGGCGAGGTGGTAGCGGCAGGGACCCCGGAGGAAGTCGCCGCCGCCGACTCCCTCACCGGCAAGTACCTGCGCGGCGAAATGGAAGTGCCGGTGCCGGCGGAGCGCCGGACGGGCCACGGCGAGAGCTTGGTGGTCCGGGGGGCGCGGCAGAACAACCTCAAGGACCTCACCGTCGAGCTGCCCCTGGGGGTGCTGACGGTGGTCACCGGGGTCTCCGGCTCGGGCAAGAGCACCCTGGTCAACGAGATCTTTCACAAGGCCCTCGCGAAGCACTTCTTCCGCGCCGGCGACAAGCCCGGCGAGCACGAGGGCATCGACGGCCTCCAGCACCTCGACAAGGTCATCTCCATCGACCAGAGCCCCATCGGCCGCACGCCGCGCTCCAATCCGGCGACCTACACCAACGTCTTCAACCACATCCGGGCCTTGATGGCGAAGACCCCGGAGGCGCGCATGCGCGGATACAAGCCGGGGCGCTTCAGCTTCAACGTCAAGGGCGGGCGGTGCGAGGCGTGCACCGGCGACGGGCAGATCAAGATCGAAATGCACTTTCTGCCCGATATCTACGTCACCTGCGAGGTGTGCGGCGGCAAGCGCTACAACCGCGAGACCCTGGCGGTGCGCTACAAGGGGCTGAGCATCGCCGACATCCTGGACCTCACGGTCGAGCAGGCCCGTGAGACGTTTCGCGACATCCCGGCCATCGAGCGCATCCTGGGTACCCTCGACGAGGTGGGTCTTGGCTACATCCACCTGGGACAGCCGGCGACCACGCTGTCCGGCGGCGAGGCGCAGCGGGTGAAGCTGGCGCGAGAGCTGTGCAAGCGCTCCACCGGCCGCACCCTCTACCTGCTCGACGAGCCCACCACCGGTCTTCATTTCGACGACGTGGGCAAGCTTCTGAGCCTGCTCCACGAGCTCACCGACAAGGGGAACACCGTGCTGGTGATCGAGCACAACCTGGAGGTGATCAAGACCGCCGACTGGTTGATCGACCTGGGGCCCGAGGGAGGGGCGGAGGGCGGCTACCTGGTCGCCGCGGGCCCCCCTGAAGAGGTGGCGAGGGTCGAGAGCAGCTTCACCGGGCAGTATCTCCGCCAGACGCTCCCCGAGATCGGCAAGAGGAGGTCGGCTTGATGTCGCGAGCTTATGCTCGATTCGAAGCTTCGATGGATTCTCTGTGCGGCGGTGTTCGTTCTCGCTCTCAGCCTCGCGAGCCCGGCGCTGGCGGTCCCCAGGTTCTGCGGCTGTTGGTGCAAGCTCGAGTTTCCGGCGACCGCGTGCACGGAAGTGGTCGTGAGCGGTTATGTGGTCACCACCTGTGGCGACTGGTTGTCGCGCCACTGGGGCCAGTGTGCCGAGCCGGGTCCCTTCTTCGCCTCGACCGAGCTCGAGCCCGCCCTGGTGGACCTTTCGTTGCCGGAGACTTCGACTGCACCGCAGCCGGCCATACCGGAGGAGAAGCCGGCACTGTCCCGTGCACCCGCCGGGGAGAGCCAGGAGCCCAGCTCCCGCATCCTACCCTGAGCCTCGCACACTCCCGGGGACTCCGCTCAGGGGTCCCCGGAATCGCCTCCCAAGACTCCTTCGGCGCCTCTCTCGTCCGGGTCGCTGTGCTGCTCGGTGCGCCGCCCGGTCAGCGACAGCACGGCAAGGAAGAGCACCCCGCCGGTGATCGCCATGTCGGCGACGTTGAAGATCCCGGTCCGCAGCCCACCGACACCTAGGTTGAGGAAATCGATCACGACCCCTTCGTTGAGCAGCCGGTCGATCCAGTTGGAAAAGCCGCCGGCCCCGATCAGCGTCAACCCCACGGCCTCTCCCCGGGTCACCCCGTCGCGGGTGAAGAGCAGAGCCAGAATCCCCACCAGCAGCGCGCCTACCGCCACCGTCAGCAACCAGAAGCGCACTCGAGGCTGCAGCTCGGCGCCCAGCCCCAAGAAGGCCCCGGCGTTTTCCGAATACTGGAGCCGCAACAGATCCCCGAGGTACGACAGCCGCGGCGAGAATCGGAGCTGCGCCACCGCCATCAACTTGGTGACGTGATCCAGGGCCACGACCAGGGGAGCCAACCAGGCGAAAAGGATCAGACGCCGCTGGACGGGAATCTCGTGGGTGACGGGAAGGGCGGGCGACTCCAGAGCCTCCATGGCGCCGCATTGTACCGGGCCGTCGGTCGGCGAGGGATCGCCGCGGCTCGGGGTCGCTGATAGGAAGCCGCCGAAATGGGGCCGCCCCGAGCCTACCGCTAGAATGGGCCCATGGCGGTGGCGGCCCCCAATCTGGTCGAAAAGCGGCGCATCCTCCAGCTCGAGACGTTGTACGACCTGGCGCTGGCGCTCCACGCCGACCGTCCGGAGCAGGAGCTGATCGACGAGCTGTTGCAGCGGGTTTGCGCTGTGCTCGACCCGGCGGCGGCCCTGACCGTGACCCGCGACGGATACGGGGGGCCCCGGGCGGTGGCCAGCGTCGGCTGGCTGGACTCACCACCCTCCGGCGAGGAGCTTCTCGCCGATCCGCTGTGGCAGGACGTGCTCGCCGCCGGCGGCCCGATCGCACGCCGCAACGGCCGCATCGCCGGGCGCCCCTACACCGAGCTGGTGGCCACCCCCCTCGCCTACCGGGACGTGTACCTCGGCTACCTGGCGGTCGTCGACAAGGAGGTCCTGGGGGACACCGAGCCATCGTTCAGCGACGACGACCGCCGTTTCCTCGACTCGGTGGCGGTGCTCGCCGGCGTGGCACTCGACGCACTCCGCCACATGGAGCAGCTCGAGACCCAGAGGGAGCGGTTGGAGGAGGAGAACAAGGCCCTCAAAGGCAGCTTGGCCGAGGAGGTGGCCGGAGAGCGGATCGTCGCCCACGCCGCCCCCATGCGACAAGTGCTGGAGATGGTGGAACGGGTGGCGCCGCGCAACGTCAACGTCCTGGTGCGCGGGGAGAGCGGCACCGGCAAGGAGCTGGTGGCCAAGCTGCTCCATCTGCTGTCCGGACGGAAGGGCTCGCTCATCGCCCTCAACTGCGCCGCCCTTCCCGAGTCGCTGCTGGAAAGCGAGCTGTTCGGTATCGAAGGCGGTGTCGCCACCGGGGTGCAGGCGCGGGTGGGAAAGTTCGAGCTGGCGGACGGGGGGACTCTGTTCCTCGACGAGATCGGCGACATGCAGCCGTCGATCCAGGCCAAGCTCCTGCGAGCCCTGGAGGAACGAGAGATCGTCCGGGTCGGGGGCCGGCATCCGATTCCCTTCGACGTCCGGCTCGTGGCGGCGACTCATCGCCACCTCGAGCAGCGGGTGAGCGAAAGCACGTTCCGCGAGGATCTCTACTACCGGCTCCGGGGGCTGGAGATCGATCTTCCACCGTTGCGGGACCGCCGCCAGGATATCCCGCATCTGGTCCGCTACTTCACCGAAAAGTTCTGTGCTCGGGAGGGGATCCCTCAACCCCACTACCGCTCCGGCGCGCTGGCGGTGCTCATGGCCCACGACTACCCTGGCAACGTGCGGGAGCTCCAGCACCTGGTCGAAGGCGCGACCTCCCTGGCCGAGGGGGCGGTGGACGCCGAGTTGGTGCGCTCGCTGATGGGGGCGACCACCGCCCGCACCGGCGGGCTCCGGACTGTCGAGACCGAGCTCGGCGAGCACCCGGGCAGCGGAATCCTCGATCTGGAGAGTCTCGAGAGACGCCACATCGAGCGGGTGCTCGAGCTCACGGACGGCAACAAGACCGCGGCGGCGAAAGTGCTGGGCATTGACCGCAGAACCCTCCAGCGCAAGGGATTCTGATGCTGGTCCCCTTGCGTCAGCCGGGGCGCCGGAGAAGGATGTCTCCGGAAACCTCCTGTCTACGGAACGTAGCGGCAAAGGTTGCGCGGCACCCTGTCGCATGCGAGACATCTTGTCGCACTCCAGGAAAAGCCCGAAGCACAAGGGATCTTCCAGAGGTGCCGGAGGTTCAGGATGGGAGATGCGGCAATCTGTCGCATTCGACCCAGAGACATCTCAGTGCTTGGGAGGTCCCTCAAGGACTCCGGACCCCCGGACCGCGGGACTTTGCCGGCCTCGGAAGGTAGCGGGACGAGTTGGCAACGGACTTGCTCCAAGTAGAGGCGTGTTGACAAGGAGGAAGTTATGCTAGAGTCCGTCCGCAAGTCTGTCGCACTGCCCGCAATTCCGGCGAAGACGCTTTTTTCCGTCGGAGCCCTCGGAAGCTTCACCTGGCTTTTGGCACACGATCTCATCCACCCTCTCGTGATCTACATGCTCCAGATCTACCTGACGTTCTAGGGTCTGGACGCGAATCCAGATTACAATGGCTGGGGATGCCATCATGCGGGAGGTCAAGCTGACGCTCCCCATGGCGCCGGACATGGAGATCGAGGCGAGCGAGACTGCGACCTCCATGGCGGAAGCCATGTCCATGAGCGCCGACAAGATCGACGAGGTGCGCATGGCCGTGGTGGAGGCGTGTATCAACGCCTTCGAGCACAGCAGATCCGAGGACCGTCAGGTGCACCTCACGTTCGAGGTGATGGGAAGCGGAAATCCGGAGAGGTTGCGGATCACGGTGCGGGACCACGGGATCGGCTTCGATCCGGACACCGTCGAGGAACCGACCATCGAGGACAAGCTCAAGGCGGAACGCAAGCGTGGGTGGGGGTTGAAGATCATCCACGGCCTCATGGATGATGTGGCGATCCTCTCAAACGATCGAGGCACGACCCTCGTGATGAGCAAGTCGGTGTAGGACATCGGTGTGATGACGGGGACCAAGAGATGACCGAGAGTCTCAAGCTGAGGGTGGATCGTCGCGGCAACCTGGCGGTGGTCTATACGGAAGGCTACATCAACAACCAGGGAGGCGAGGAGATCGCCCGCGTCGCCTACAAGCTCCTCGACGACGACTGCAGCCGGCTCCTGCTCAACCTCTCCGGAACCAAGATCGTCAACTCCATCGGGATCTCCATCCTGATCGAAATCATCGAGAAGATGATCGAGGTGGACGGCAAGCTGGCATTCTGCTGTCTCACGCCCACCATCGAGAAAACCTTTCACATCATGGGCCTGGCCCAGTACGCGGGAATCTACGAGGACGAGCAGTCTGCCCTCGGCGCTCTGGAGACGTAATCCGAGCGGGACCCACGATATCCGAGCGGGACCCGCGATAGACTTTCCGCATGAACCCGGTGGCCACTGCGGCGATCCCCGACGAAGTTTGGCGCGAGATCGGAGACCTCTCCTGGGAGGGGTCCGAATCGACGCTCATGGAGAGTCTCCTCGAGCTCTGGCGGGATCACTACCGGTGCGAAGGAGCCGCGCTCTACCTCCGGCGGGACGGTCACTACCGCCTCGAAGCGTCGAGCCGTAGAGGCTCCTGCTCGCGCTTTCCCGCCGGGTTGGAATCACCGACCGCAGCCGGGCCCGGGGACTCCCCCGCCGACGCCGCTCCGACCGAGGACGGAGGGCCGAAGCTCCTGGAGGTGCCCGGTGGTCTGATCGCGTGGCTCGGTGCGGACGGAGTGACCGAAGCCGCGCCGTCGGACCCCCTGACCCTGCTCCTGGTCTCCGTGCTGCGGAGCTTCGAGCTGCGTAAGCGCCTCAAGCTGCAGAGCTTCCAGGTCAACTATCGCGGTGTCGAGCTCGAGGCCCTCTACGACGTGGGCCTCGCCATCGCTTCGACCCTGGATCTCGAGGCCCTCTCCGAAGAGGTCCTGCTGAGGGCGGTCTCCCTCCTGGATGCCCGCCGCGGTGCCCTCTACCTGCGGGAAGGGAGCCGGTACCGGCTGGACCGCACGTTCGGCGGTGACGCGCTGGCCTCGTTCGAGCCCGAGACCGAAGAAGATGGGCGCCGCAAGATGCGGGTGCCCGACGACCTCCTCCCCGGTACGGAGCACCTGCTGGCCCTGCCGGTGGAATTCCACGGCGATCCCCGCGGGGTGCTCGCCGTGGGGGACAGAGAGAGCCGCCATGGGGTAGGCCCCTTCTCCGACCGCGACCGCAGGACGCTGATGCTGTTCGCCAACCAGGCCGCGATCGCCCTGGAAAACGCGCGGCTGCATCGCCAGGAGCTCGAAAAGCAGCGGTTGGAGCGCGAGATGGAGCTGGCGGCGGAGATCCAACGCCAGATCCTGCCCCAGGGCAGCCCACACGTGGAGGGATACGACCTGATGGGCTGGAGCCGGCCGGCCCGTCAAGTAGGTGGCGACTATTTCGACTTCTTCGAGCTCGACGGGGGTCGGTTGCGGGTCACCGTGGGGGACGTCACGGGGAAGGGCATTCCGGCGGCTCTCCTGGTGTCCACGCTCCACTCGTCCCTTCGGCTGCTCCTGGGCTCCGATCCGGTGGACGGCGAGCTGCTGAGCCGTCTGAACCGTCATATCCACGAGTCCAGCGCCGCCAACAAGTTCATCACTCTCCTGGTTGCCGAGCTGGACCCCTCGGCCCATCGTCTGCGCTATGTCAACGCCGGCCACAACCCCGGGCTGTGCGTACGGGCGGACGGCACGGTCGCACAGCTCGACCCCGGCGGTCTGCCGGTGGGCATGCTCCCCCAGGCCGGGTACACGACGGGCGAGATGGCGCTCGGCTCCGGCGATCTGGTGTGTCTCTACAGCGACGGCATCACCGAGGCGGCGACCCCCGAGGGAGAGGAATTCGGCATGCGACGACTCCGGGAGCTCCTGGTCCGAGAGCGCGAGCATCCCCTGCCCGAGATCCGGAGCCGGCTCGAAGCGGTCCTCGAGGATTTCGTCCAGGACGAACCCCAGGCCGACGATGAAACCCTGGTATTGCTGCGTCGCTGCGACACCTGATCGGATCGTCCCGTGACCCACGAAGACACCGACGAGGAGACCCACGAGGGCACCGGGAAGCCCGGGAGACCCCACCATCGTTTGATCCTCCACGGCAAAGCGGCCCTGGACCGGGAGGTCCGGAAGGGGGTTGAGAGCCTCCGGGACGAGGGGCACCGGATCGGCGTGCGGGTCACCTGGGAGGTCGGGGATGCCCATCGCATGGCGCGGGAGGCGAGGGCGGACGGCGTCGACGTCGTGGTGGCGGGCGGGGGCGACGGCACTCTCAACGAGGTGGTCCACGGTCTCCTGGAAGGCGGTGACGAGGAGGGGGGCGATCCGGGATGCGCCGTCGGTCTCGTACCTCTGGGTACCGCCAACGACTTCGCCACGGCCTGCGGTCTGCCGGAGTCCCCGCTGGACGCGCTCCGCCTCGTCACGTCCTCCCCACCGTGCTCGATCGACGTCGGCCGCGTGAATGACCGCTACTTCCTCAACATCGCGACCGGGGGTCTCGGCGCGGAGATCACCTCCGAGACCTCCGAGGATCTCAAGTCGCTCCTCGGACGCCTCGCGTACCTGCTGACGGGCCTGACGCGTTTCCAGGATCTCCGTCCGGTACAGGGCCGGCTGCGGGCTGAAGGATTCGAGTGGGAGGGCAGCTTCCTCGCGCTGGCGGTAGGAAACGGGCGACGAGCGGGGGGAGGTATGGATCTCTTCCCGGAAGCCCGGCTGGACGACGGTCGGCTCCAGGTGCTGCTGGTGCCGGAGCTCCCGGTGCAGCGGCGGGTGACGACCCTCACCGCGTTCCTGCAGCGCGGGCGCCGGGCGGTCGAGGACGCGATGGTGGTCTTGGCGAGCCCCTGGTTGGAGGTCTCCGTGCCGACCGGGCTGCACCTCAATCTGGACGGCGAGCCGATCGAGGGCAGGTCGTTCCGGTTCGAGGTGGATCCCGGCCGGCTCCGCCTCCATCTCGGCGCCGACTGTCCCCTCCTCGGGCGCTCCTGAGCGAACGCTCCTGACGGAGCGGGCGCAACCCGCTACAATCCGTTCACGCGTTCCCGTTCGAGTCCTTTCGAGCCAGGAGGAGAGACAGGAGATCCGCATCATGACCCGTTCCATCCCAAGCCTGCGACCCGGCACCTGCGGCGAGCGCTTCGTGGCCTTCCTACCGGTTCCTGTTCTCTTGGCGGCCCTGACGGTCTTACTGGCCGCAGAGAGCTGCCAGCGGGCGCCCGCTCCTCCATCTCCAAGCTCCACGGAGGCCTCTTCGGAATCCAGCTCGGAAGCCCCCACGTGGGCCCTGGCGATCCACGGTGGAGCCGGGGTGATCCCCAAGGACATGGAAGAAGGACGCAAGCGGGAGTACTTCGAGGCCTTGGAAGCCGCCCTCGCTCTCGGCCGGGATTCGCTGGCGAACGGTGAGACCGCCCTGGACACGGTGGAGGGGGTGGTCCGGTTTCTCGAGGACGACCCCAAGTTCAACGCCGGCAAGGGAGCCGTCTACACTCACGAAGGCACCCACGAGCTCGATGCCGCGATCATGGACGGCCGCACTCTGGACTGCGGCTCGGTCGCTGCGGTGACGACTATCAAGCATCCCATCACGCTGGCTCGCGGGGTCCTGGAGCGCTCCCCCCATGTCTTCTTGATCGGCCAGGGGGCCGAGGTCTTCGCCACCGAGCTCGGGATCGAACGGGTCACCCAGGACTACTTCCACACCGAGCACCGGCGAGAGCAGCTCGAGCGCATCCTGGAGCGGGAAGCGGAGGACGACCGGGAACGGAGCACCGTGGGAGCGGTAGCTCTCGACCGGCACGGCGATCTTGCCGCCGCCACCTCCACCGGGGGGCTGACCAACAAACGTTTCGGCCGGGTCGGGGACGTGCCGGTGATCGGGGCCGGCACCTACGCCAACAACCGAACCTGTGCGGTGTCGGGCACCGGCAAGGGCGAGCAGTTCATTCGCCACACCGTCGCCCACTCGATCTCGGCGGCCATGGAGCACGGCGGTCTGTCGCTGGAAGAAGCGGCTCACCAGGTGATTCACGAGCGGCTGGACCCCGGAGACGGCGGCGTGATCGCCGTCGGTCGGGACGGCTCGATCGCTCTGGTGTTCAACTCTCCGGGGATGTTCCGGGGCGCTGCCGATTCCCGGGGGCGGTTCGAGGTGAGCATCTGGGAGACCACCGAGGTTGTCCCTCGGCCGTAATTTTTTTCGCCCGAGAGCGAAAAATCCTCCGTCTGCTGTCCACGGATCGGAGCTCCCGCGGACCACGTCTCCTGAAGGGAGGCCACATCTCGCCATGATGGCGGGAGGGTGCGCCTTCCGGAAGGAGAGCCACCATGTTTCGCTCGATCGGAATTCTGTTGCTGTCTCTGGCCTTTGCTTCCAGCTTCGACCTCGTCACCCACCGCTTCCTGAGTGGTGCTTCTCTCGAGCCGGACGGCTGAAGCTTCCTCGGGCCGGAGCCTTCCGGCCCGTTCTTCCTCCTTCCCTCGCGGTCCTCCGAGGGGAAATTCTTTGTCCCGTCCCCTCACCTTTCTGAAACCCTGTAGTTGGAGGGCGGCGAAATTTTGCCCCCGCAGAGAAAAAGTCACCGGGAAGGAGATCACGTTGAAGGACGGCCATCTAGATCATGAGACATTGCAACACCTGCTGAGCCGGGATCTGGACGAAGCTCAAAACCGGCTGCTGCTACATCACCTGGCGGTCTGCTCCCAATGCCATGCTGTGGGGGGCTATCTCCTGGATTTGTACCGCGAAGGTCGCATTGACATCTCCTTCACCCCTGTGGACGTGGACCTGGCTCAATCCCGTCGCCGGGCCCCTGGACTCTGGCGACAGCTTCGACGGCACTCTCCGTCCCGCCGGTGGAGTCTCGTGCAGGATCTTCCCCGCTTTCACACCTGGGGTCTGGCGGAGCGTCTGTGTGAAGAGAGCTTGGAGCGCATCTCGGACGATCCCGAGGAGTCGCTGAGCCTGGCGGAGCTCGCGTTGCTGGTCGCGGAGAAGGTCGAGGAGGCAGGAGAGTTCCACGAGGAGTGGGCTCGGGACCTGATGGCTTATGTGTGGGCACACCTGGGAAACGCCCGCCGGGTTCTGGGTGAGCTGCGAAGCTCCGAGGAGGCCTTCCGTCGCTCCGAGGACCTCTGGGAAGCGGGCTCTGGTGGCTGCCTGCCGTACCTTCCGATGCTCCTCCGCCTGCGGGCGACCTTGTTCTTCGAACGACGACGGTTCGCCGAAGCCCTCGAGCTTCTCGGCACCGCCAAGGAGCTCTACAGAGAGTGGGGAGACCGGCACCAGGAAGCCAAGGTGATGGTGAAGGAAGCCAAGGCTCTCGAAGAGAGCGGCGAGCTTCTCGCTGCTCTCGATCTCCTGAAGGAGGCCGGGACTCGAATCGAGCCTGGACGCGAGCCGCGTCTCGAGCTGTGCATTCGTCACAATCTGCTCGGTTGCCTGACCGCCCTGGGACGTTACGAGGAGGCTCAGACGATGCTCCCGACGGTTCGAGCGCGCTCTCAGGAGCTTGGCAATCACCTGGATCTCCTGCGGCTCCGGTGGGCCGAAGCCCGCATCCTGGAGGGCCTGGGAAGCCTCGAGGAGGCGGAAGGGGAGCTGTGGGGAGTGCGCGAGGGCTTTCTCGAGCAGGGCATCGCTTACGATGTCGCTTTGGTGACGATGGAGTTAGCGCTCCTGCTGCTGCGTCAGGACCGGGCCGAGGAGGTCCGGAGGCTCGCCGAGGAAATGCTGCTCATTTTCAGGTCCCGGGATGTCCATCGGGAGGCTCTCGCCGCTCTCGCGCTCTTCCAGCAGGCGGTGTGCTCGGAGCGGGTGACGCCGGATCTCGCGGAGTCCGTCGTCGACTTTCTCCGGCAGGCTCGCCTCCATCCCGAGCTTCGGTTCGAAAGGACCTTGCCGGAGCCGCCCGTGGAAGGACACCGTCGCTGACGGCTCCTAACGGACCTCCAACGCCGAGCCTTCCGGAAGGGCGATCGCCGGAGCGACGATCCCGCCGCGAAAACCGTCCTCGACCGGGAGACACACCGTCTCGCGGCCCACGCCGGCGAGCCTCTCGAAGATCTCGGGGAAAGACCCCCGACAGGTCATATCGGGAATTCCCGCTCCGAGCTCCCCACCGACGATGCGGCGAGTCCCGCGCGCCCGCGCCCGAAAGCGGCCGTGGGCAGCGTCCAGACACTCGAGATGCTCCAACCAGCCGATCCACAAGCCCCCGTCGGCGAGCTCGAAGAGCTCCCGGTCGGACAGGCTCCCCGCATCCATCCAGAGATGACTCGCCCGGGAGTCCTCCTGGGCCACACCGTGGGGTGTCGGGGGGAGATCGAGCTGCTCGGCGAGCTCCTGGTCAACGGCCGGAGTCTGCAACCTGGAGTCCCGAATCATCTCCACCGGCCGCTTGCCGTAGCCGAAGAGATCGAAAGGAAACGGCAAGCCCTGAGCGCCCTGCCCGGAACGCATGCCGTCATCGACGAGGGTGAGCTCCGGATCGAAGATCTGCTTTCCTACCGCATCCTGCAGCACCGAGGTCCCCTCATGAAAGGACCGCGCGGAGAGCGCATGCTGGTTGAGGAGCGCGAGAAGCGCGATGACCGCCTCCGGGGACAACACCAAAGGAGCGTGCCAGCCAACCTCGCTCCCATCGTCGTCACCTCGGTCGGCGCGGCGACGTCGAGCCCGAGCGAAGACCTCCTCACGGTCCAGCGCAGCGAAGGAGCGAGCGGCGGCGGCAGCCCGGCCCGTGCCAGCGCTACCGGGACAACGTGCTTCGAGGACCACGCTGGTCGCCGCTGCCTGCTGCTGCAGACCCCGGCTGTTGGCCAGCACCACTCGGCCCACGTTCCAATCCAGCCGCGCAGCTTCTCCCGGGCGGCACAGGGAGCCCAAAAGCTCTCGCGCCGCCTGCGGCTCGAGCCCCGCGAGCTCCCGGTCCACCGCGACTCCGTTCACTTCGACCTTCTCGTCCGGAGGCGCGGGAGGACAGCGCCAAGACGACGGGGACTCGATCCGTGTCTGACCCAGGGCTTGACGCACCGCATTCGACAGCTCGCCCACCGTCCCGGCACCCGTCTGATACACCCCGATGCGCTCAGCATCCCGCACTCGGACCAGAACCGTCGCTTCAGCATGCGGTGGCGTGTTCTCACGATCCCGATCCGAGACCGAGGCGCGCACGATCTCGACCCACACGAGCTCGGTCTCGTCGCACGGGGAGCTCGAAATCACCCACTCCAGACGGTGGACGACTTCTTCCAGCGGCAAGAGCTTCATCGGGGGCACGAGAAAAGTGTACCAACCGCGGGAGCGGCCGAAGTGCCCATGGCTTGGTCTTTGCAGCCCAGGGTGGCAGAATGGCGGCTCTGGCAACCGGCCGGAGACCGGTAGCGGAAAGCGGTGAAACAGATGGAGCGAGACAGGGATCGAGGGACTGGATGGGCGTGCCGGGGGCTGGTTCTCCTCGTCAGAGGACACACCCGACCTCAATTCAGAACGAAGCGGCGCTCGACCCACGGACTCTCGAGACGGAGCCTCGGCGTGCTTTTCGGGAGCGCTGGGATCCTGGTAGTCCTTTCGGCGGCGACTCCGCATTTTTCGCTCCCCATGGGAGCCTCCTCGGGCCCCGTCTCCCTGGAGCCCACTTCCCTGAATCCTGTCTCCCTGAATCCCGTCTCCCTGAACCCCGTCTCTCGGAATTCCGTTTCTCTCGACGCCGCGACCGCGACCTTCGCTCGAAGCCCGTCACCACAAAGTCCCGGCCCTTCGGCTGCGGCAGCTTCGGCGGAGCCCAGGGCACGCCCCCTGAGCAAGGATCCCAACGTCCTGGCCCGCTATTCCATGGTCGAGCAAATCCGGCGGCGTGGCCTCAAAGACCCACGCGTTCTCGACGCCATGGCCGCGGTTCCCCGGCATCTCTTCGTCCCCGAAGTGCTGCGGGAGGAAGCCCACGCCGACAAGGCCCTCCCCATCGGTCATGGGCAGAACATCTACCAGCCCTATCTCGTGGGATACATGACCTCGCTGCTCGATCTCCAGCCCGGGGACCGGGTGCTCGAGATCGGAACCGGCTCCGGGTACCACACCGCCGTTCTGGCCCAGCTCGCCGCCAAGGTGTACAGCATCGAGATCATCGAGGAGCTGGGCCGCCGGGCAGCCGAGGTGCTGGGTGGCTTGAGCTACGACAACATCGAGCTGCGAGTCGGCGATGGCTACAAGGGGTGGGCGGAAGCTGCGCCTTTCGACGCCATTCTGCTCACCGCGGCGCCCCCCGAGATTCCACAGGCTCTGATCGATCAACTGGCCGAGGGGGGAACCATGGTGGCCCCGGTGGGCGGCGGTCCCGTCCAGGAGCTGCAGGTCATCGTCAAGACGCCCCAGGGTCTCGAACGGCAGTACAAGGGTCCCTATGTCGTCCCGCCCATGACGCGCAACGGCGGAGAGACCGATGAAGGTCGCGGAGAGGAACGGCCCTGAGCTTCCGAGCATCGAGGTGCAGCGACGTGCGTTTCGAGAGACTGCGAGCGGCGGTGGGCAAGACGGAACAGCGCGGTGAGATCACCGGGACGACAGCGCGGCGTGTACCGGCGGAACGAACACCGGCGCGGGTCCGCCGAGGCGTGACGTGGGCTCTGGCCCTGACCGTGGCGTCTCTCTCCGCCGCGGGGCTCCAGGGGCCCCCCGCAGCTCCCGATCGTCCGGGTCTCGCATCGACCTTCGAGCAGCAGCGGCGGCTCATGGTCGATCGCCAGATCCGTCAGCGCGGGGTGCGGGACGCTCGCATCCTCGACGCCATGTCGACCGTGCCCCGGCATCTCTTCGTTCCCCCGGATCGGCGGAGCGAAGCCTACGCGGACCACCCCTTGCCAATCGGCTTTGGGCAGACCATTTCCCAGCCCTACATCGTGGCCCGGATGTGCTCGCTTCTCGATCTCCAGCCGGAGGATCGGGTCCTGGAGATCGGCACCGGCTCCGCGTATCACGCCGCCGTGCTGTCCCGTCTGGTCCGGGAAGTCTACACGGTGGAGATCGTCGAGCCTCTGGCGGAGCGCGCCCGAGCCGTCTTGGAGCGTCTGGGCTACGACAACGTCCGCATCCGCGTCGGGGACGGCTACCGCGGCTGGGCGGAGGCGGCGCCCTTCGACGCCATCGTGCTGACGGCGGCACCGCCGAAGATCCCCCAACCACTCCTCGACCAACTGGCCGTGGGCGGCAAATTGGTGGCCCCGGTGGCGGGACGCCTGGTGACGATCACCCGCACCGAGCAGGGCCTGTTGACGGAGAAGGGCGATCCCGTGCGCTTCGTACCGATGACCGGAGAGGCCCAAGAGGGCCGGCGACCCGCCGAGGCGGACGCGGAATCCGGTCCGCCCGGCCTGCCCAACTGAGCCCTTCTCGACGAACGCCCCCGGGCGCCTCTCCAGCCACCCCTTCCCCACCGGGTCCTGCAGGCTCGGTCCAGGCTCAGCCGATATAGGCGGAGCGCCGATCCTCGCGGGACAGCCTCTTGTCGAGGTCTTCGGTGTCCAGGGGAGCCGAGAAGTAGCGGCCCTGGGCGTACTCGCAGCCCATGTTCCGAAGCTCTTCCGCCTGCTCCGCGGTCTCGACGCCTTCCGCCACCACATCCATTTCCAACGCGTGGGCGAGCGTGATGATCGTGCGGACGATCTCCAGATTCTCGCGGTCCCGAACCATGGCACCGACGAACGAGCGGTCGATCTTGATCGTGTCGAGCGGGAAACGGTTGAGGTACGAGAGAGACGAATAGCCGGTGCCGAAGTCGTCGACCGACAGCCGGATGTCCAGGGCCTTGAGCCGGGTCAGCATCCCGGCCGTCAGCTCCGCGCGCTCCATGATGATGCTCTCCGTCAGCTCGAGGCGGAGATTGGAGCCCTCCAGTCGGCACTGCTCCAGGATCTCACCCACCTCGGCCACCAGGTCCGAGTGGGTGAGCTGATGGCTGGAGAGATTGACCGCCATCGTCATGGTATCGACGGCCGGATACCGCCGAGCCCAATCCTCCATCTTGGAGCACGCCTCCTGCAGCACCCAGCGGCCGATGGGGACGATGAGCCCGGTTTCCTCCGCGATGGGAATGAACTCGGCGGGAGGCACCACGCCCCGCTCCGGATGGCGCCAACGAAGGAGCGCCTCGAAGCCGGTGGTGCGGCCGTCCTCCAACGACACGATGGGCTGATACTGGAGGTAGAACTCCCGGCGATGGACGGCGCGGCGGAGGTCGCTCTCGAGCTGCAGCATCGCCACCGCACGGTGATGCATCGCGCTGTCGAAGATCTCGTGCCGGCCGCCCCCCAGAGCCTTGGCCCGATACATGGCGATCTCGGCGTCCCGCAGCAGATCCTCCGGGCGATCGTACCGATTGGCGGAGAGCGCCACACCGGTGCTGCCGGTGATGAAGAGCTCCCGCTCCTGGAGATGGATCGGCGTGCGCAGGACCTCGCCGACCCGTTCCGCGATCCGCACCGCCTCACCCGGATGCTCCAGCTCCTCGAGCAAGATCGCGAACTCGTCCCCGCCGAGCCGAGCGACGGTGTGCTCCGGGCCCAGAAAGTCCGTCAGGCGCATGGCCACGGCGACGATGAGATCGTCACCGAACTGGTGTCCCAGACTGTCGTTGATCAGCTTGAAGCGATCGAGATCGATACAGAAGACGGAGAACAGATCTCTCGGATGGCGCTGCCAGCGGTTGAGCGCCCGCTCCAGCCGGTCCATGAAGAGAGCCCGGTTGGGGAGAGCGGTGAGGCGATCGTGAAAGGTGTCGTGATAGAGCTGGTCTTCGAACCGCTTGCGATCCGAAACGTCGGTGATGAAGCCTTCGAGGATCTTTTCCCCGTCCTGCTCGTCGATGGCCCGCCCCTGCTCCCACACCCACCGCTCGTCGCCGTTGGCGTTGCGGATTCGATAGGTGATGCGGAACGGACGCTCCTCGTCCACGGCGGACTGCACCTCCCGCCAGATGCGATCCCGATCCGAAGGGTGGATGAGATCGGCATAGGAGAGGCTCCGATTGCCGACCAGATCGTCCGCGTCGTACCCCGTCAGCTCTTTGCACTCGCCGCCCAGGGACTCCATGGTCCACTTGCGATCGTTGCGGCAACGATAGGCGATTCCCGGCAGGTTGCTGATCAGCGTCTCGAGGGTTCGTCCCGTCTGCTGGTGTTCCTCGTGGGTGCGCTCCAGCTCGGCCCGGGCCGAGCGCCGCCGTGCCCGCTCCTCCTCGAGCTCCTGATGGAGCTCTCGGGCCCTGCGCCGCCCGCCGACCCAACTTCGAATCCAGACACCGAGGACCACCAAAAGCGCGACGGCCAGCACCCCGAGCCCGAGGCTGCCGGAAGACAAGAAGTCACCCGCCCCGGATGCGGAAGAGCCGGGTTGAGCTCCCAGGGTGGCGTCCAGCGAAAGTATCGACATCATCCAGGAACGGAGGACGAGAGGAAGCGCGCCCGGGGTCCATGATTCTTCGATCGGAGCCACACCCTCATCCAGCGCTCGTCATCAACCACGTTTCCGTTGCCTCTGGGCCGGGGACAAGGCTTCTGGCCCGACATTCCCGAAGAGCAAGGATATTGGATCGATTCTAGGAGAAAGATCGGTGAAGTCAAATATGATGCAGTGGTAAAGACACGAGGACTCCGATCGCGACGCAAAGGACGGCCCGAGAAACCCAGGAAAACACAGGAAAGGTCTTGGTGGAGCAGAAGGGATTCGAACCCTCGACCCCCACGTTGCGAACGTGGTGCTCTCCCAGCTGAGCTACTGCCCCACGCGGAGAGCGCAGATTCTACACGGATCGCGTCCGGGCGACAAATCGCCTTGGACCGAACGACGGCGCCCAGGGGAGCTACCAGGGAAAGCCGCTGCCGGTGGCCGGAAGGTGGGGGCGGGGCCACCCCAGATCCACCAATGCGGACTCCAGTGCCTTGCGGGCCGGATCCTCCCCGTGATTCAGGAAGATCCGCTGGGGCACGTCCGGCAGCGCCCGGCACCACCGCTCCAGCTCGGCCCTGTCGGCGTGGGCGGAGAGGCTGCGGAGATAGTGGATCTCCGCCTTCACCCGGACCAGGTTGCCATGGATCGCCACCGCGTCGGCCCCCTCCACCAGGGACCGTCCCCGAGTACCCGCCGCCTGGTAGCCGACAAAGACCACCGAGGTCCGCGGATCGCCCAGCCGATGCAAGAGATGATGTACGACCCGCCCACCGGTGGCCATGCCGCTGGCGGCGACGATCACCGTCGGCTCCCGCCGGCTGTTGAGGGCCTTGGACTCCTGAGAGGTGCGGCACCGCTGGAAGCGCTCGTCGCCCAGGGGGTCCGTTCCCGACCGGACCATCTCCGCCAGCTCTTCGTCGTGCTCCCGGGTGGCGTGCTCGTAGAGCCGGGTCGCCGAGATCGCCATGGGGCTGTCGAGAAAGACGACACCGGGGTCGAGAGCACCTTGGTCCGCCAGGGTCGAGAGGTGATACAGGACCTCCTGCGTGCGCCCGAGAGCGAAGGCCGGAATGATCACCGCACCACCGCGATCGAAGGTCCGGTGGAGGATTTCCCGGAGACGTTGCAGAGTCCGGGTAGCGACGTGGAGCCGATCGCCGTAGGTGGATTCGAGCACCAGGGCCGCCGGAGCATCGAGGGGTGGCTGGGGATCCTTGAGGATCGGTACGTCGTAGCGTCCGAGGTCACCGGAGAAGCACCAGGTCCTGCGCTCCCCGTCGCTCCCTTTGGCCCGGATTTCCACGGTCGCGGCACCCAGCAGGTGGCCCGCCCTCCGGAAGCGTACCCGGATGCCGGGTGCCAGGTCCCACAGATCATCGAAGGGGCGGGGCTCGAGCAGCTTCAGCGCCCGGCGCACGTCGCGGCGGGTGTAGAGAGGCCGGGGGTCCGCGTGCCGACTGTAGCCCTTGCGCTGGGCATAGCGGGCCTCCTCCTCCTGGATGTTCCCCGCGTCCTCCAGCACCAGAGAGATCAGCCCCCGGCTCGACTTGGAGCAGTAGACGGGGCCTTGGAACCCATCGGCCACCAGCTTGGGCAACAGCCCCGTGTGGTCCAGGTGGGCATGGGTCAAGACGACCGCCGTGAGATCTCGAGGAGCGTAGGGGAAGGGCTCCCAGTTGCGCGCCTCCAGCTCTTCCTGGCCCTGGTAGAGGCCGCAGTCGACGAGAACGCGGGTCTCCTCTCCCCAGCAGAGGAGAGTCGAGCTGCCGGTGACACAGCCGCAGGCACCGTAGAAGGTCACGCTGGCCAATGGGGAGCCTTTCCGATCCGCAGCCCGCTCGGCAGTCCGCGGCGTCCATGGATTTCAGCGCAGCAAGAGTGTAGCATTGCGGTGGTCCCCATTTCCGGGGGCTCATCCGAAGCGCGAGCCCTGCTCCGGTCCTTCCGTTCCTCCGGCGACCCTAGCTCCTGACACGCTTCCAGGAATCGATAGCGGTCCCTGCGCGGAGGACCTCGAGAGTCCGACAACCCGGGACGGCTCGCCGAGACAGCTTGCGAAGAGATTTAAAGAGAGAGATCAGGAGGCTGACCAAGACATGCCCGAGGACACCACGAAAGCCAATGGAAATCCGGCAGGAGACGCTCTGGAAACGGCCCGAGCCAAGCTCCGCGATGCCGCCGAGGATCTGAAGCGCCGCTACGAGGACACCTCCGCCGACGTCCGGCGTGGCGCCGAGCGAGCCAGCGAGGAGATCCATCGCACCGCCCGACAAATCAAAGCGAAGTCCGACCAAGCTCGGCGGACGGTCCGCCGCAAGGCTCGCCAGGGCTACGACCAGGCGGCCGAAGGTCTGCGCCGTGGCTACGACCGCCTGCAGCACGACGTCCAGCGCGCCGGTCACGATCTGGACGACTACGTGCGGCAGAACCCCGGCAAGGCGCTGCTCATCGCGACCGCGGTGGGCTTCGTGGTCGGGCTGCTGGTGCGCCGCACCCAGGATCGGTAAGACCTCTCCGAAAGGATGGATGCGGGGACAGAGGACGGGGGCCGAAGATAGATCGAGGGAGTTGGACACGAGAGGTGGAGACATGAGAGGCGAGGGATCGGCATACGGTGCGCAACGGGATCTCCCGGAGCGGTGGATCGACGAGCTGCTACCGGAGGATCTGGATTGGGAGGCCCTGGTGCGCTCGTACCCGATCCCCTGCCTCCTGGCCGCCACCGCCTTCGGCTTCGCGGTCGGACGCAGCCACGGACCAGCCATCCTGGACGCCCTGATATCCTTCGCCGGCTCGCGAGCCAGTGAGGCCCTCGAAGACGTGTTGGACGTGTCGGAGCCCGGTGACCGAGACGACGGCAGCTAGCTACGGTGCGCACCCTGCTCCACATCTCCGACGTCCACTTCGGCCCCAAGCATCTGGAGGAGCTGTCCGAAGCCGTGCTGAGCTTCATCCGGCGGGAGCCTCCAGATGTCGTCGTCCTCTCGGGCGACCTCACCCAGAGGGCCAAGCCCGAGCAGTTCCGCCAGGCTCGGCGTTTCGTCGACCGCATCCCGGTCCCGACGATCGTGGTACCAGGCAATCACGATGTCCCCCTGTATCGGTTCTGGGAGCGGATCTTCGTGCCCTTCGGTGCCTACCGTCGCCATTTCTCCGAGGAGCTCGAGCCCCTTCTCCGGGACGAGGAGACGATCGTCGTCGGAATCAACACAGCGTACAACTGGACCCTCAAGGAGGGTCGTATCCGGCTCGACCGGCTAATGGAGGTCCGCGACCTGATGGCTTCCGTACCGGCGGAGACGTTCAAGGTGGTGGTCGCCCATCACCACTTGATCCCACCGCCCCGGTTCGGGACCCAACGGGTCCTGGCCAACGCCTTCGAGGCCATCGACGTGTTTTCCCGCGTGGGCGTCGATCTGATCCTGTCGGGACATCTGCACCAGTCGTATATCGGCAACTCGGAGGAGTTCTATCCCAAGGGACGGCCGCCGGTGGTGATCCTCCATTCGGGGACCACCACCTCCAGCCGTGGCCGCGGTGCCGAACAGGACAAGAACACCTGCAATCGGGTGACGGTCCATCGGGACCACATGCGAGTCTCCCACTATCGCTGGGAGCCGGAGCTGCACCGGTTCGCCGAGCACAGCCGCCACTGGTATCCGCGCCAGGAGCTCCGACCCTACACCCTGGACGCCCTCAGCCTGGAGCCGGGCCCGGAGACGCCCTCGTGATCGCACCGACTCTCACCGCCCTGCCGGGCCGTTCGACGGTCGAGCAGCTCGACAACGGGCTGACCGTGTGTCTGCTGGAGAACCCCCAGGCGCCACTGGTGACCACGGCGCTCTGGTTCCGGGCCGGCACCCGGGACGAGCAGCCCGGTCTCGGGGGCACCGCCCACTTTCTCGAGCACATGATGTTCAAGGGCTCGGCTCGCTACTCGCGCGGAGAGATCGATCGCCGCACCCAGGCCCTGGGGGGGTCCAACAACGCCTTCACCAGCCACGACGCCACTACCTACTACTTCAACTTCGCCCGCGATCGCTGGACCGAGGCTCTGGCCATCGAAGCGGATCGCATGACCGGGCTGAGCCTGGATGCGAGCGAGGTCGACAGCGAGCGGCAGGTGATCCTCGAGGAGATCGCCATGTACGAGAGCGATCCCTGGGACGCCCTGGAGCAGAGGGTGCTCGCCCGGCTCTTCGGCGACCATCCGTACGGCCGGCCGGTGCTGGGAACCGCACCGGAGCTGCACGAGATCGGGGCCGCGGAGCTCGCCGCCTTCCATCGGGCCTTCTACCGTCCCGACAACGCCGTGCTCGTGGTGGCGGGAGACCTGGAAGCGGGAGCCCTCGAACGGGTTCGAGAGCGTCTCGGTGCTCTGGCCAGGGGAGCCTCCGCGCGGCAACCCGCCACCGAGCCCGTTTTCCCGCACCGAGTCGAACGGGTCGAGCGCCGCCAGGGGGAGGTGGCGAGGCTGTGTCTCGCCCTGGCCACGCCGGCGGCGTCCGACGCCTCGTATCCGGCGATCCGGCTGCTCGTCGGCCTGTTGGCGAGCGGCCGCGCCAGCCGGTTGCACCGCTCCCTGGTCGAGAAGCACCAGCTTTGCTCGTGGGTGATGGCCGACGTCATGGAAACCACCGCCCCGGGGGCCCTGATCGTGGCCACCGAGCTGGTGGCCGACAGCGAGCCGGAACGGGCCGAGGAAACGCTGCTCCGAGAGCTCACCCGGATGACCGAGGAGCCGCCTGCGGCCGAAGAGGTGGAACGGGCGGCCCACATGTTGCTGGCGGAGTGGATCTACGACCACGAAAGGATCCACCAGCAGGCCCTGGCCGCCGGTTTCAGCCTGACTCTGTTCGACCTGGGCCACAAGGAGCGACAGCTTCGTCGCATGCTGTCGGTGCGACCGGAGGAGGTGACGGCGATCGCCCGCCGCATCCTTCCCCCGGGCGGAGGCGGTGTCCTGGGCTGGTCGCTGCCAGCCCGCTGGAGCGGCGCGTGAGCGGGCAGCCCGACGCCCCTGCAGTCCGATCGCCCGCACCCGTGCGGGGGGCGGAGATCCGTGTCCGCCACATCGTGGGAGCCCCGGTGATGGCGGTCCGGGTCTGTCTACCGGGAGGAGCCCGTCTGGAGCCGATCCCCGGGCTGTCGTCGGTGACCGGACGATTGCTCACCGAAGGCACCCGCCGCAGGAGCTCGGAGACCCTCGCCGCCGACCTCGAGGCTCTGGGCATGGATCTCTCCGGAGGCGGGAGCTTCGACAGTCACATGCTCGCTCTCGACGCTCTGGCGACCGACTGGGAGCGCGCCATCGACTGGACGGCCGAGCTGCTGCGCGACTCGATCTTTCCCGAGGATCGTTGCATCTGGGTGCGCCGGCAGGTGATGGCGGAGCTGGAGAGCCTGGGAGACCGGCCGGAGGTGCGAACCGCCTGGGCGTTTCTCGAGCACCTGTACGCCCCTCATCCGATGAGCCGGCCGGTGCAGGGCACTCCCGAGAGCCTCGCCGCCATGGAAGCGCAGGATTGCGCCGAGCTCCATGCCGCGGCGCTCCGCCGGGGGCTGGCGATCGGCATCGCCGGGGCGGTCGACCCGGACGCGGTGGAAAGCCGGCTCCGGGGTCTGCTGGCGGACCTCGGGTTCGAAGCCGAGGAGCCGCCGCCGCCGCCGATTCCCCAGGGGCTTCCGGAGGCCCGGCGGGTGGTGACGCTGGACGTGGGGGACAGCGAGTCGAAGCAGGCCCACCTCTTTATCGGTCATCCGACCGTGCCGCGCTTCCATCCGGACTACGAGGCGCTGGAGCTCGCCGGGGTGGTGCTGGGTGCCGGTGCGGGTCTCACGGGTCGGATCCCGGAGCGGATTCGTGAGCGCGAAGGACTCGCGTACAGCACCCGGGGCAACACGGTGGCCGGCTGCGGTCTCGATCCGGGGCGGCTCCTGGTGTACGTCGGAACCACCTCCGCCGAACGGGTCGAACAGGCGGAGCGCGGGGTCCGGGAGGAGATCGAGCGGTGGCTGGAAGAGGGCATCACCGCCGAGGAGATGGAGGAGACGCGGTCCTATCTCCTGGGTCGCGAGCCGTTCGAGCGGGAGACCGCCCGCCAGTGGGCCGAGCTGCTCGCCGACGCGATGGTGTACGACATCCCGCTGGACGAAGCGGGCTGGCGCGAGGAGCGTCTCGCCGGCCTCACACGGGAGCGGGTCCACGACGCCCTCCGGCGCCACATCCATCCCGACCGCCTCAAGGTGACGGTCGGGATTCCGGGTCGGCAGGATCGGTCAGGGGTTCGGTGAGGGGTTCGGCAGGATCGATCGAGGGACGCTGGCTCCGCTCGTCCAGGATCTGCCGATAGCGACGCCGACGGCTCCAACCCCGCAGAAGGGCGGGAACGAACGACAGGGCGAGCACCGCGAGCAGCGCCAGGCCCATCTGTACCAGGACCCCGCTGCGCTCCTCCCCCGTGGCCCGGGCGAGGGCCGACGCGAACCAGGTGTAGATAAACACCGCCGGGGCCAACCCCACCGCCGAGGCGCCCAGAAACACCGGCGCCTCGATCCCGGCCAGCGCCGCCCCGTAATTGACCAGAGGAAACGGCACCGGCAGAAAACGCACCCGGGCCAGGTTCCAGAATCCCCGCCGATCGAGCAGGGCCTCCACCCGCTGCAGCCGGTCTCCCACCAGGTGTGCCACGAGGTCTCGGCCCAACAGCCGGCCGAGGAGAAACGACACGGCCGCGGCCAGGAAGGTGCCCACGAAGTTGAGCCCGGCGCCGGCGAAGGCTCCAAAGACAAACCCTCCGACCAGCATCAGAGGGCTGGCCGGGAGGCCCAGGGGACACAGCACCACATAAAGTCCGACCAGCGCCAAGGGAGCCCACCAGTGTTGCCGCAGCTCCTCCATCTGCGCCACCAGACGCTCCGGTTGCCACAGCTCTGCCAGCGGAGTCCAGCGGAAGACGATGAACCCGGTGGCCAGGAGCAGGACCAGCAGACCGAAGCGCACCAGCGATTGCCGCAGGGATCCCGAAGGGCTCTCGTCCTCGGTCTCCCGGCCCTCAGGGCCGGGGCTCGCGGGATCGTGCGTCGGTTGGGTGCTCACGTCGATCGAGGGAAGGCCGGCGCAGGTCCGTGCTCGACGGCATTGGGTCGGCCTTCGTCAGCCCCCGTCAGCTCTCGTCGCCAGGGGGCTCGGTCGTGCGGCCCTCGGCCTCGTGCTGTTCTTTGGTGGGCAGGTGGGGATCCTGGGCCGTGCCCGCGCTCGTGAGGCCGAAGAACTCGCGCATCTGGTCGTCCAGGATGCTCTGGGACTTGGGATCCATGAAGTTGAGCCGGAGCTCGTTGATGACCATGACCTCCATCCCCTGCCACTCGTGCCAACAGCCGGCGCAGACCCGCTCCCGGATCTCGGCGGCCAGCTTGGCGGGGACGGGAGGGGGGGAGGACAAAGCCGCGGCCGTGCGGCCGCAGCGGGCGCACTCGACGGTCTCGGCGGTGTCAGCGGTGTCGGCGGTGTCGGCGGTGTCGGCGGTGTCAGCGTTCTCGGACATCGGGTCTCTCCTCGAGGCGGAGCTCACGGCAGAATGATACGACTGTCCTGGCGTTCGACGACTTCCTTGGGAATCCGGACCAGGAGCACCAGATCTCCATCGTCTCGACGTCCCCGCAAGCTCTTGACCACCTCGTCCGGCACCGCGAGCTGGATATACGCGGGACGTTTGGGGTTCTGCCGCGCGCTCTCCATCAGCAGCTCCCGCACGTCCACCGAGTCCACCTGCTGGGGATGGTTCTCCAACGCGAAGGTCAGGGTCGTCTTGGCTCTGTCCATCACTCGCTCCCTCACTCGCTCCACATAGGATTCTACCCCTGGCGGCTCCGGCCCGCCCGCAGCCGGTCGCGCAGTCTCTCGCGAAAGTAGCCGATGGTTCGGCGCAGCCCGTCTTCGAGCGGAACGCGAGGCTCCCAGCCGAGATGCTCGCGAGCCCGCCCGATATCCGGCTGGCGGATCTTGGGATCGTCCACCGGCAGGGGCTTGAAGACGAGGGAGCTGTCGCTGCCGGTGAGCTCTAGAATCCTCTCGGCGAACTCGAGAATGGTCATCTCGTGGGGATTCCCCAGGTTGACCGGCTCGGTGACCTCGCTGTCCAGGAGACGGCGGATCCCCTCGACCAGGTCGTCGACGAAACAAAACGAGCGGGTCTGGCTGCCGTCCCCGAAGACGGTCAAGGGCTCGCCGTCGAGCGCCTGCTGGATGAACGCGGGGACCACCCGGCCGTCGCGCAGCCGCATGCGGGGGCCGTAGGTGTTGAAGATGCGCACGATGCGGACCTCGAGACCGTGCACCCGATGGTAGGCCATGGCCATGGCCTCGGCGAAGCGCTTGGCCTCGTCGTACACGCCCCGCGGGCCGATGGGGTTGACGTTGCCCCAGTAGCTCTCGGGCTGGGGATGGACCAGGGGATCGCCGTAGACCTCGGAGGTGGACGCCAGCAGATACCGAGCCCCTTTGGCCAGAGCCAGCCCGAGCGAGTTGTGGGTCCCCAGGGAGCCCACCTTGAGGGTCTGGATCGGGTACTCGAGGTAATCGACCGGGCTGGCCGGCGAGGCGAAGTGCAGCACGAAGTCGAGATCCTCGTCGACCTCCAACGGCTGGGTGATGTCGTGCTCGATCAACAGCAGGTCCCGATCCCGCAGGTGCTCGATGTTGGCACGGTTGCCGGTGATGAGGTTGTCCACACAGAGGACCCGGTGGCCGTCCCCCAGCAGGCGCTCGGCCAGATGGGAGCCGAGAAAGCCGGCACCGCCGGTGATCAGCGAGGTGGTCACTCGGTTCCCTTTGCTCCCCCGGCGGGGGTCACGGCGGGGGTCACGGTGGGGGTCACGGTGGGGGTCGCGGCGGGCTTCCCGGAGCGCTCCTTGGGCGTGCCTTCCGGGCGTCCCACGGAAACGTACCGGAAACCGGCGGCGGCGATCTTGATCGGATCGTAGATGTTGCGCAGGTCGACGATCAGGGGCTCGGCCATCGATGTACGCAGCCGCTCGAGCTCGAGCGCCCGGAACTGGTTCCATTCGGTGAGGATGACCAGGGCGTCGACGCCTTCCGCGGCCTGGTAGGAGCCGTCGCAGAAGACGGCGCCTTCCAGCAGCGCCCGGCTGTTGTCCATCGCCGCCGGGTCGAAACAACGCACCGCCGCACCGCCGTCGAGAAGCCCCCGGACGATGGGCAGCGCCGGCGACTCGCGGACGTCGTCGGTTTCCGGCTTGAACGACAGGCCCAGGACCCCTACGGACTTGCCCGCCAGCTTTCCTCCCAGGGCGTCCCGGATCTTGTCGAGCATCCGCACTTTCACCCGCTCGTTGGCCTCGATGACGGCATCGACGATGCGAAAGCGCATCCCCGCCTCGCGTGCGATCTGGGCCACGGCTCGCGTGTCCTTGGGGAAGCACGAGCCACCGTAGCCGGGGCCCGGATGGAGGAACTTGGGACCGATGCGGTTGTCCAGCCCCATACCCCGGGCGACGACCTCGACGTCCGCCCCGAACGCCTCGCACAGCTCCGCCATCTCGTTGATGAACGAGATCTTGGTGGCGAGAAAGCCGTTGGAGGCGTACTTGATCAGCTCTGCGCTCTCGACGTCGGTGAGGACGAAGGGCACGTCCGCCACCCGCAGCGGCGAGTAGATGTCGAGCATGATCTCGACCGCCCGGGGATCCCGGGTTCCGATGACCACCCGGTCGGGCCGCATGAAGTCCTCGATCGCCGAGCCCTCGCGCAGAAACTCCGGATTGCTGACCACCGCAAACTCGTGACCGTTTTCGTTGCGCTCCGCCACCAGCTCCTCGATCATCTTGCCGGTGCCGGTGGGGACCGTGCTCTTGGTGATGATCACCTTGTAGCCGTTGAGGTGGTCGCCGATGGCGCTCGCCACCTGGCGGATAAAGGTCAGATCGGCGGAGCCGTCGGGCAGCGGAGGCGTCCCGACCGCGATGAAGATCGCCTGCGCCGCCTCGATGGCGGAGCCGAGCCCGGTGGCGAACCGCAGCCGGCCCTCCTGCATGTTCTTGCGCACCAGGGTCGGCAGACCCGGCTCGTAGATCGGCACCTGCCCGTCCTGCAGGGCCTTCACCTTCGCGGCGTCCTTGTCGACCCCGGTGACTTTCATCCCGAAGTCGGCGAGACAGGCACCGGTGACCAGACCGACGTATCCGCTACCCACCACACAGATGTTCATCACAGGACTCTCGTGCTCGGCTCGGTTGCGCTCGGCTCGGTTGGATTGACGGGGTGCTCGGGGCCCGGGAGTGCCTCAAGCACGGCTCACGTGCGGCTCGCGACCGGATGCCGCTCGCGGTACCAGGCGACGAAGCGGCGCAGACCTTCCCGGATCGGAACCTTGGGGGAGTAACCCAGCAGACGCCCTGCTTTGCCGACGTCGGCGTAGGTGATCGGGACATCTCCGGGCTGGACCGGAAGATACTGGATCCGGGGCTTCACCGCAAGCTCCTCCGCGATCCAGTGGATCAGGTCCACCAAAGCGGTGGTCTCGGCGCCTCCCAGGTTGACGATCTCGAAGCCCGGTGCGAGATCGAGGGCGGCGACCACGCCGTCGACGATGTCATCGATGTAGGTGTAATCCCGCCGGCTGTTCCCGTCGCCGAACATCGGGACGGTCTCGCCGCGGGCCAATCGGCCGGTGAATTTGTGGATCGCCATCTCCGGCCGTTGGGCCGGACCGTAGACGGTGAAAAAGCGCAGGCAACAGGTGCGCAGACCGTAGAGGTGGTGGTAGTTGTAGCAGAGCAGCTCGCCGGTGCGCTTGGTGGTGGCGTAGGGGCTGATCGGACGGTCGACCTCGTCGTCCTCGGAGAACGGCACCTTGTCGTTGATGCCGTAGACCGACGAGGACGACCCGAAGACGAAGACCTCGGGGCCGTGGGCGCGCGCCGCCTCCAGCAGATGGAGGGTGCCGATGCAGTTGACCTCCTCGTAGAGCACCGGCTCGGCGAGGCTGGGGCGGACTCCGGCCCGCGCCGCCAGATGGACCACCGCATCGAAGCCCTCGTCGGCGAACAGGCGATCCACCAGGTCGCGATCCCGGATGTCGCCCTCCACCAGGCGGTAGCGGTCCGCGGTGTGGGACTCCAGGAAGGGGCGCACGTTCTCCCGCTTGCGGGCCGGGTCGTAGAAATCGTTGAAGTCGTCCAGGACCGTGACCCGGTCGCCCCGGTCGAGCAGTCGCCGGGTCAGATGCGAGCCGATGAACCCGGCTCCGCCGGTAACCAGCACGTGCGGGCTCATGGTGCCTTCTCTTCCTTCTTCTCTTCCTTCTTCTCTTCCTTCTTTTCTTCCTTCTTCTCTTCCTGCCGCTCCTCCCGGTACCGGCTCTCGATCCCCGCCTTCTGCCGGTTACGGATCAGCCAGCGGAGCATCCAGGACTCGTCGATGCCGATCAGGATGTCATCCAGGGCCTGGTAGATCTCTGGATCGTCGAGCAGTCGCGCCACCGTGCCGTCCCCCTCCGTCATCTTCCGGGACAGGGTGTTGAGCCGGGTCAGGAGCTCGTCGAGCTGACCGGAGACCTCCTTCGCGTACTCCTCGTCGCGGACCAGCTTCTGGAGCAAGCCCTCCTTGTCCTTGAGGTCCTGCGACAGCGTTTCCAGACCTTCGGTCGTGCGGTCGAGACGGTCGAGGATCCTGTCGAAACGCTCCTTGCCCTGCGGGTCGCTCAGCAGCGAAGGCAGCAGTCCCTCCCCCCCCTCCACCTGGGCCAGGACGTTGTCCAGGCGCTCGAGCGAGCTCTCCATGCGGTCTCCCATCTCCTCGTCGTGGAACAGGCGCGCCAGCGGGCCCTCTCCCTGGTCGATGCGCTCGACCGTCTGGCGTACGGAGTCCAGGGTCTCGGTCACCGTCGCCACCAGGTTGCGGCCCTCCTCCGATTCGGAGGTCAGCTCGCCGAGGAGCCCCTCCCCCTGGCGGGTGCGCTCGAGGATCTCCCGCAGCGAGAAGGTGACGGCGGTGATGTTGTCCATCACGTCCTCGCCGGAGGCCAGCAGCTCGTCGACGCTGGTGGCGGGCGCCGTGGCGATATGCCCGCCGTCCGGAATCCTCGGCTCGTCCGGGGAGCCGGAGGTGATCTCCACGTACTTGTCGCCCAGCAGCCCCAGCGTCTTGATCCGCGCCTGCGAGTCCTCGCGCACGCGCTCCTGGTAGCGGCTGTCGACGGCGACCCAGACCTCGATCTCGCTCTGCCCCGGATCCTGCGGCAGGACCACGCGGCGGACGTCTCCCACGTCGACGCCGTTGAGCTGCACCGGGTTGCCCGTGTTGAGCCCGCTGACCGTGTCGAAACGGATCGAGTAGAGGTTCTTGCTGCGGAAGAGCCCGCTCTGTTTGCCCAGCAGAAAGATGCTAGAGAGCAGGATCGCGAGGGCCACGACCAGCAACAGACCGACCTTCACCTCGGAGCGCATCAGGCGGCGTCCTCCTTCGATTGCAGGAGCTCGTCGTCGGTGTCCTCGCGGCCGGCGAGAAAGTCCTGGAGGACCGGGTCCTGGCTGGCGTCGGCCTGCTCCCAGGTACCGAGAAAGCGGAGCTTTGCGCCGTGGAGGAACGCGACCCGGTCGCCCACCCTGCGCGCCAGCGCCAGATCGTGGGTCACCACCACCGAGGTGACCCCGAGCTGCTCGCGCACGGTCTTGATCATGTGGGCGATAGTGGCCGAGGTCATGGGGTCGAGCCCGGTGGTGGGCTCGTCGTAGAGCACCGCCTCGGGCTCGAGGGCCAGCGACCGGGCCAGCGCCACCCGCTTCTTCATGCCTCCGGAGAGGTCCGACGGCATCTTCTCCTCGACACCGGAGAGCCGCACCATGGCCAGCTTCTCGGCCACCCGTTCGCGGATCTCTTCCGCCGACAGATCCGTGTGCTCGCGTAGCGGGAAGGCGATGTTGTCGAGCACGTTCATCGAGTCGAAGAGGGCACCGCTCTGGAACAGCATCGAGACCCGCCGCCGGATCGAGACGAGCTGACGCTCGGACAGCTCGGTGAGCTCGACGCCGTCGAAGACCACCGAGCCGGCGTCCGGTTTCTCCAGACCGTTGAGCTGGCGCAGGGTCACGCTCTTGCCGCTCCCCGAGCGGCCCAGGATCACCAGGCATTCCCCGCGGGCGATGTCGAAGTCGATGTCGTCGAGGACGACCTTGTCGCCATAGGACTTGACCAGCCCGTGCACGGAATAGAAAGGGGTCGACACGATAGGGCTCCGGCTTCGGCGCTCCGGGTCAGAACAACTCGTAGAACAACTTGGTCAGGAAGAGGTCCGAAACGATGACCAGAATGGACGCCTGGACGACGGTGTTGGTCGTAGCCCGCCCCACGCCGTCCGCGCCCCCCTGGGCGGTCAGGCCATTGTAGCACCCGATGATCGCAATGAAGTAGGCGAAGAACACCGACTTGCCCAGACCGGACCCCAGGTCCGCCAGGGTCGTCGCCTTGAGCACGTCGTTGAGATAGAAGCCGGGGGTGAGGTCGAGCTGGACCATCGAGATAACGAGCCCGCCGAGAATTCCCAGCAGGATCCCCAGCAGGGTCAGCGAGGGCAGCATCACGAGGGTGGCGAGGAGCTTGGGCACCACCAGCTTCTTGACCGGATCGGCGGCCATCGAGCGCATGGCGTCGATCTGCTCGGTGACCTTCATGGTGCCGATCTCGGCGGTCATGCCGGCTCCGATCCGGCCCCCGACGATGAGCGCCGTGAGCACCGGACCGAGCTCGCGCACCAACGATTTCGCCACCACGGTCCCGATGTAGTACTTGATGCCCAGGGCGGGCAGAGACAGCGCGGTCTGGAGCGCCAAGACCATGCCGGTGAAGGTCGTGGTGATGGCCGCCACCCCGAGAGACCGGACGCCGATCTGGTCCATCTGCCGCACCCAGCTCGTCATCTCGTAGGGGGGGCGCAGCATGGCGATCAGCGAGCGGCCCGTGAGTAGGCCCAGCGAGCCGATCTCGGCGAGGAAGCCGGTCACCGGAGCGACGAGTCCGCGGGGCTGGGTGTCGGTCATGGGGATGCGGTGAAGCTCTCCAACGGATCGGCTGTCCTAACGGATCGGCAGCCAGAACGCGGCGTGGGCGACGGCGAAGAGGAGGTCCGCCGCCGCCAGTGGGACCAGACCTCCCAACCCCGGCTCGAGGGCCGCGGCGGCGGCGAAGGCGGCGGCCCCGACGGCGCGGCCGGCGATGGCCACGACGACGACCCCGCTGTACCGACGGGGATCGTGGGCGGCGAGCAGATAGAGGGCGGCGAGCATGCACAAAAGGGTGGCCAGGATCCACAGATAGAACGTCGGGCCGGGAAGCGGCAGCGAGAAGACGCGTGCCGGCAGCTCCGGCGCCCCCACCATGGCCAGCGCGAAGACCGCGTCGTAGACGGCTCCAAGCACCAAGCTGAGCCGGAGGAGCCGCAGCAGGCGGAAACGATGGACAAGGGCCTCACGCTCGGACATCCGGGACGGGATCTTAACAGGCACGCAGACCCGGACGGGACCCGCCGGTGGACGAGAGGGTGCGGCAGAGCGGCGACCTGCGCTGCGATTGCACGCCGACCTGCGCTGCGATTGCACGCCGACCTGCGCTGCGATTGCACGCCGACCTGCACGGCGACTTGCACGGCGACATGGTAGTAATAAGCGCCATGCGCGCCGCGCTCGTCCGTCTGCTCGCCAATCTCGCCCTGTACGCCCTCCTGCTCCCGGTCACCCTGTTTTTCGGTCTGACGGCGGTGCTGGTGAGCTGGATCCCCCCCCGCGGCCACGCCACGCTGCTGTGCGCCCGTCTCTGGTCCCGCTGTCTGCTCGCCGCGGCGGGCGTCCGTCTGAAGGTGGAGCTGGACCCGGTCTGGGAGGACGAGCCGAGCGGAGCGAGCTACGTCTTCATGGCCAACCACGAGAGCTATGTCGACGTCCCGGCGCTGCTGGTCGCGCTTCCCGGCCAGGTGCGTTTCGCCGCCAAGCGCACGCTCTTTCTGATCCCCGTCTTCGGCTGGTCCTTGTGGGCCGGCGGCTTCATCCCCATCGACCGCAAGAATCGTGCGCGGGCCAAGGACGCCTTCGAGATCGCGGCGCGGCGGATCCGCGCCGGCGCCTCCGTGCTCTTCTTTCCCGAGGGCAGCCGCTCCCGGGACGGCCGGCTCAAGGACTTCGAGCGCGGCGGGTTCCTGCTGGCCCTCAAGAGCGGGGTGCCCATCGTACCGGTGGGGATCGAAGGCAGCTTCGAGATCCTGCCGCGCCACCGCCTCACCGTCCACCCCGGCCCGGTGTGGGTGCGGCTCGGGGCGCCGGTGGCCACCTCCGACTACGGGGTGCGCGACCGCGCGGCGCTGATGAGCCGGGTGCGCGAGCGGATCGCGGAGCTGGCCGACACGGAGACGACAGGTAGCCGGGACACTGGTACCATCCCCTCATGAGCACCGATCTCGAAGCCAGAGTCTGGGAGGCCCTCAAGGGCGTCCGGTTTCCTGGAATGAGCCGCGACATCGTGTCCTTCGGCTTCGTCCGCGACGTCGAGGTGTCCGGAGGTCTGGCCCGGGTCACCCTCCGCATGTCGACCCGCAACCGGGAGGCGGCGGAGCAGGTCCAGCGCGACGTCGAGGGGGCGGTGGCGGCGGTGTCCGACGTCACCGCCGTGGAGGCGAATCTCGAGTACACCCCGGCGCCCCACCCCGCCAGCGGAGCGCAGCAGGCGGTACGCCGGGATTCCCAGCTCGTACCGTCGGTTCGCCACATCGTGGCGGTGGCCAGCGGCAAGGGCGGCGTCGGCAAGTCCACCGTCGCCGCCAACCTGGCGGTGGCGCTGGCCCAGCTCGGACACCGGGCGGGTCTGGTCGACGCGGACATCTACGGACCCTCGGTGCCGACCATGTTCGGCATCACCGAGCGCCCGCGGGTGGAGGGCAACCGGATCCTGCCGTTCGAGAAATACGGCATCCAGCTCATGTCGCTGGGGTTCGTCCTCGACGCCGACACGCCGGTGATCTGGCGTGGGCCGATGGTGATGAAGGCCATCGAGCAGCTCCTCGGGGACGTCACCTGGGGGGAGCTGGACTACCTGATCGTGGACCTGCCTCCGGGCACCGGGGACGCCCAGCTCACCATCGCCCAGCGGGTGCCGCTGAGCGGGGCGGTGATCGTCACCACCCCCCAGGACGTGGCGCTGATCGACGCCCGCAAGGGGCTCGCCATGTTCCAGAAGCTCAACGTGCCGGTGCTGGGAATCGTCGAGAACATGTCGACCTTTGTCTGCCCCCACTGTGGGGAGAGCACCGACATCTTCAAGCACGGCGGCGGTGAGCGGACGGCGGAGCGCTTGGGAACGCCCTTCCTGGGAGCGATTCCGCTGGATCCCCAGATCGTCCAGGGCGGTGACGCCGGGATCCCGATCGTGGTCGAGGACGAGGGGCGTCATCGCAAGGCCTTCCACCGGGTGGCGGAATCGGTGGTGAAGTCCGTCGAGGCCCAGGCCGCCGACCAGCCCGAGCTGTCGATCGTCTGACGGGCGACTCCCCGCCATGGCTGTCGCCCTCATCGCCGACGCTCACCTGGGGGGCCCGGGGGGACCCGCGGCGCCCCTGGTCCGCCAGCTCCGCGATCTGCCCGCGCAGGGCTGCGAGCATCTGGTGCTGCTGGGCGATCTCTTTCACGTCTGGGTGGGCGACCGACGCTATGAAACCCCCGAGATCCGGGCGGTCGTCGAGGTCTTGCGCGAGCTGCGGAGCACGGGCCTTCCGGTGGACTACATCGAAGGCAACCGCGACTTCTTTCTCGACCGCGGCCCCTACGCCGACGCCTTCCGGCAGGTGACCCGCGAGCTCGCATTCGACGCCGGAGGCAAGCGCTACCTGGCGGTGCACGGCGACGGGCTGGACCGGCGGGACTGGCAATACCACCTGTGGCGCCGGATCTCGAAGAGCGCGCTCGGCCGGTTTCTGCTCACCCACCTGCCGCGGCGGCTCGCCCAGCGGGTCGCCGTCTCCACCGAGGCGCGTCTGGCGCGCACCAACCTGCGGCACAAGCGGGTGATCCCGGAGGAGGTGATCCTCCGCTACGCGCGGAAGCGTCTCGATCGTTTCGATTGTCTGCTTCTGGGCCACTTCCACGAGGAGCGCCGGTGGCAGCTCGCTCCCGACGGTGAGATCTGGCTCCTCGACGCCTGGTTCCGCAGCCGCCGGGTGGAGTGGGTGGGCCGATGACGCGTCTCTTCGGGTGGAGAGCGTTGCTGCTCCTGTTGATTTGCGTCTCGGCGTCCGCTCAGCCAGCCCCTTCACCCCATCCCGTTCGCCTGTCCGCGGACGCCTTTGAGGGCGATGCCCGGGTGGAGGTGCGGGATCTGCCGGAAGAGGCGGCCGAGGCCGCGGCCCGGGCCGCCCTGGAGGAGGTCCTACGCATCGAGCGGCTGCTCGATCCGCGCGCCGCCGAGCCCGAGCCCGGCGGTGTCGCAGCGCTCAATGCGAAGGCCGGGCAGGGTCCGCAGCCGGTCTCGCGGCCCCTGCTGGCCTTCCTGGGCCGAACCCTCGACTTCTGCTCCTGGTCGCAGCGGGCCAACGGCCCCCTCGGCGGTCGGCTGTTCGACGCCTGGGGGTTGCACCGGCCGGTGGAAGCGCGCCCGGCGGCCCAGGCGCTGCTGGATGCCAGCGCCAGCGCCGGGTGCGCCCACCTGCGGCTGGACCGCGAGGCCGGCACCGCGACCCTGGACGCCGGCAGCCGTCTGGATCTCTGGCCCTTCGCCACCGGCTGGGCGGTGGACCGCGCCCTCGAGATCGTCCGGGAGCACGGTGCCGGCAACGCCTATGCAGAGGTCAACGAGGTACGCCGGGGTCTCGGTCCGGGACCCGACGGCCGGGGCTGGCGGGTGTGGCTGCCGGTGTTCCCCGGCTACCGGCAATCGCTCGGCTCGGTGTGGCTGAAGGACAAAGCCCTGGCCATCGCCCACTACGAAGACCGGCTGCTGGAGATCGCGGGCGACCCCGTCGTGCCCTACTGGAGCCAGCGCACGGGCCGCCCGGCGGAGGGCTTGGTGGCGGTGATCGCGGTCTCCGAGCTGGGCGTCGACGCCCGCAGCCTGGCCAGCACGATGTTCATCACCGGCCACCTCAAGGGCCAGTTCCTGCTCGGCCAGCTCCGCCCCGCGCCGTCGGTCCGCTGGCTCCTGGGCACCGGCGAAGGACGCCCGCTCCTCGCCGATTTCAACTGGATGGAGCTGCGCCGGTGAGCCGTTCCCTCTGCGACCCGGTGACGCCCCGAGGCTCGGCGCAGGGACATGGCCCGCCGGGGCGTAAGTACGGCGTCAGTACGCGGTAGGAAGGCCGTTCCGTCCACCGAACGGCCTTCCTACGGCGTAGGATCGGCGTGCAGTTGCTAGATCGTCATCCCTACCGCGTTAGATCGGCGTTCGGTTACTAGATCGTCATTTCTACCGGTCAAGTGCACCGTTCGGTTGCTAGATCGTCCTTCTTACGCGGTAAGAAGATCTTTGGATGGCTAGATCACCAGCTCTTCGCGATAGAAGCAACGGCCCCGGAGCGGCCACTTGGTCCATCCGGAAGATCCGAGCTTGCCCGCCGCGCCGCCGCCGAGTACTCTCGCTGCCATGCGCAACGGCTACCCCCTGGTCGAGCTCCACCGCCACCTGGACGGCAACGTACGGCTGGAAACGGTGCTCGAGCTCGGAGAGCAGCACGGGCTCGAGCTGCCGGCGCGGACGCCGGAAGAGCTGCGGCCGTGGGTCCAGGTCACCGGCCCGACCCCCGACCTGATCTCCTTTCTGGCCAAGTTCGACATCCTCCAGCGAGTGATGGTGGATCTCGACGCCGTCGCCCGCATCGCGCGCGAAAACCTCGAGGACGCCGCGGCGGAGGGCATCGACGCCATCGAGCTCCGCTTCTCCCCCCATTTCATGGGCGAGCGCCACGGCCTCCACGCCTTCGACGTCACCGCCGCCGTGTGCGACGCGGTGGCCGCGGCCCGGGACGAGATCCCGATGCGCGCCAAGCTCATCGTCATCCTCTCGCGCACCTACGGACCGGAGACGGCGCGCGTGGAGATGGAGGCGGCGATCCGCCATCGAGACCGCGGGGTGGTCGCCGCCGACCTGGCCGGCGACGAGGCGGGGTTTCCGGGGGAGCTCTTCATCGAGCACTTCCGCGCGCTGCGTGACGCCGGGCTCCACGTCATCGCCCACGCCGGCGAGGCGGACGGCGCCGAGAGCGTGCGTCAGGCGGTGCTCGAGCTCGGGGCCGAGCGCATCGGCCACGGCATCCGCGCCATCGACGATCCGGCGGTGATGGATCTGCTGGCCGAGCGGTGCATCCCGTTGGAGGTCTGCCCGACGAGCAACGTGCAGACCAGCACGGTGCCGAGCTACCGGGAGCATCCCCTGGGCCGGTTCCTCGAGCGCGGGCTCCGCGCCACGCTCAACACCGACGACCCGTCGATCTCCGGCATCGATCTGGCGCACGAGTACCGGGTGGCGCGGGAAGAGATGGGTCTGAGCGAGGAGGACCTCCGAACGCTCCAGGAAAACGCGGTGGGGGCGGCGTTTCTGAGTCCGGAGGAGCGGGCGGAGCTGTTGGCGGAGGTTCGGACAACGACGTAGGACAGGACGAGCGGATGCCGTCGCCCCTTGCAGGGGCTGGCCCTCGACGATTCATCGTCGAGCGGAGGCGCGGCTCGGCACCCCTACCACCCCACCGGCACCCGCAACGGCGGACCGGGGTTGCCGGTGTCGAAGGCCACCTTCCAGGTACCGTCCTCCTGCTTGCGCCAGATCGTCACGTAGTTGCCGTCCTGGACCACGCCCTCGCCCTCGGCGTCGGTGCCCCGCGCGGTGTAGTTGCCGACCGTGTAGCCGAGATCCCCGGCCTGCGCCGCCACCGCGTAGACGGGCTCCCAGGTGAGCGACTCGAAGCCCGGGGACCCGAAGAGCTGGCGCGCGGTCGCCTCCACCTCGTCGCGGCCCCAGGCGGTGGGCAGACCGCCGGGCATCTGGATCCCCCGTTCATCGAAAAACGAGATCCATCCCTCGACCCCGCGCTCTGCAAAGGCGCTTGCGAAGTCCCGATCCGCCTGCAGCAGGGCCTCCCGCTCGGCGGTGAGATCCCGGGCGGCGGAGTCGGAGTCCCCCTCGGGGTGGTCCTCGGGGGCGGGCGAGGCGCAGGAGCCCGCCAGCACGGCGGTCAGAGCCAACACGGTCAAAGAGATCCCCGAGACACCCGGGATCGGCCTGCGAAGGCTTTCGAGCATGTGTCGCACCTCCAGAGCTGAGCGGTTGCCGATCAGTGTAACCCGGACGGGTCGGGATCCTGTGACCTCAAAGACTCACCTTCCACACCGCGACCTCCTCCTCCCGGGCTCGCGCCACCGGCTCCGGCCCGTCCACCGGCTCCAACCAGTCCACCGGTGGGGTGTCACCGAGCAGCGACCGCGGCCGGTCGCGGAGGTCTCCGGCACCGACCACCACGAACCGCACCCCGGCCCGTTCCAGCTCCGGCCGCACCCGGTCGAACCAGCGTTGCGGGTGCTCGAGCTCCTCGCCGAAGGCGTCGGGCAGGGCGAGGTAGGGGCGGTCGAGATAGCGCCCCAGGAAGGGCGAGGTGCCGGCCAGCACGAGCCCCGGATCCCGATCCCGCTCTTCGAGCTCCCGGAGCACCGCGATCTCGTCGTAGGGGTGGCGCTCGACGAAGGCGGGCAGCCGGAAGGCGAAGGTCTTGACCGCCAGCAGAGCCACCAGCCCCGCCGCGGTCAGGGTCGCGAGCGCCCTGAGCGCCCTGAGCGCCCCGGGGCTCGACCGGCGATCCGTCCAGCCTGCGACCCAACCCCGCAACCGCACGCCGGGCTCCCCGGCGACGGCGGCGAAAGCCAGGGCGTTGGCGATCGGCAACAGCGCCAGAAGCAGCCGGCCCCAGGCGAAGAAGGCGAAGGCGAGGGCGCCGAGAAAGGTCGCCGCGGCGAAAAGCAGCCAGCCGGCGACGCGCGGCCGGACGCGCAACGCCGCCAGCGCACCGACGACGAACAGCAGCGCGTGGAGCGGCGTGCCCAGGAGCTGTGACAGCCCACCGCCGAGCCCGTCGCCCCAGAAGAACCGCACCAGCTCCGAGACCCCGCCGCGGAGCACGGCCAGGGGGTCGGCGGTCACAACGCCCCACAGACCCGTGAACGGAACGCGGTCGAGATAGGACCAGTCCGGATAGCCGTAGAGCTTCCAGGCGAGGTTCTTCCAGTTCTCGTCGCGGAAGGGGTCGCCAAAGGCCGCCGCCCGCAGGGCCCAATGCGGCACCAGCACCAGGGCCGCGCCGCCGGCAGCCAGCAGCGCGTGGAGCCCCGGCCGGATCCAGCGCGGGCGGGCCGGCTCTTCTTCCGGGGAAGCTTCCCTGGCTCGAACGGGCCGGAGCCAGGCCAGCACCCCGGCGGCGACGAGAGCGGGCAGCAGAAACATCGCGTTGCCGCGGGTGAAGGTCGCGGCGCCGTAGAGCAGCCCGCCCAGCAGCGCCGTCGAGAGACGCGGTCGCTGGAGGTAGGCGAGACCCGCCAACAGCGCGCTGCCTGCCAGGGCGGCGAAGAGCATGTCGGTGGTGACGTGCTGGCCGAGGATCCAGAGGTTGGGATTGACCGCCGTGGCCGCCGCGGCCCACGGCCCCAGGCCTCCCGGCGGGGTGTCGGAGGAGGCTCGGTCGAGACGCCGGCCAAAGGCCCAGGCGAGAAGCACCAGGGCCACCGCGGAGGCGTTCGAGATCAGCCGGGCGGCGATGAAGGGAGGCAAGCCCAGCTTCGCCAGGCCAGCCGTCATCGACGGGTAGAGGAGGGGCCGGAACGGGTCGCGCGGCACTCGGCCGTCGAGAAGCTCCTCCGCCTTGGTCACGAAGCCGTCCCGCTCGGCGGTTCCCGCCTCCTCGACCCAGTGGTAACGGTGACCGAATGTCGCGAGGGCGACAAACAGCCCCAGGGCGGCCAGAGCTGAAATCCACCTGGGGCTCCAACTGGGGAGAGACCGGGTCACGGGCTGCTAGGATAGCTGCTCTGGCGAGCCGCGCTCCGGCGACCTGCGCTCCTTCGTTCAGCTCATCGATCACCGCACGGCCCTCGGGGGGATCTCGATGTCCAAGAAAGCCCTGCTCCTGGCGTTCGCCGTTCTCCTTTTCGCGGTTGGAGGCTGGCTCTCGCCGGGGACCGGCCTCCCGGTCTCCGCGGATAGCGGGGCAGACACCGTGGCGGCCGTCAGCGCCGCGCACCAGGAGGGGCAAGGCGAGACGCCCACCGGCGCGGGGAGCGCGGACAGTCAGGGAGCCGAGCCGGAAGAGGCGCACGGAGACGACTGTGGCCACGAGGACGAACACGGCACGGGCAGCAGCCACGGCGGACCGGTGGTACCGGTGCTCCTGGGCCTGGTCGTCATTCTGTTGGCCGCCAAGCTGGGCGGTGAGCTGTTCGAGCGGGTCGGTCAGCCGGCGGTGCTCGGCGAGCTCGTCCTCGGCATCGTGCTGGGCAACCTGGCCCTGGTCGGCTTCGGCGGATTCGACTTCCTGACCTGCAACACCGGGATCGAGATCCTGGCGCAGATCGGTGTCATCCTCCTGCTCTTCGAAGTCGGTCTCGAGTCCAACGTCCAGGAGATGATGTCGGTCGGGCTCTCCAGCCTGCTGGTGGCGGTGCTGGGCATCGTGGCGCCGTTCTTTCTCGGCTGGGGCGTCTCCGCCTGGCTGCTGCCGGACGAGGAGATGCTGGTCCACGTCTTCATCGGCGCCACCCTGTGCGCCACCAGCGTGGGGATCACCGCCCGGGTGCTCACCGATCTGGGGAAGATCCAGGCGAAGGAATCGAAGATCATCCTCGGTGCCGCGGTGATCGACGACGTGCTCGGGCTGGTGATCCTGGCGGTCGTCACCGGCGTCATCGCCGCCACCAACTCCGGCAGAGAGCTGGCCCTGCTGGACATCGGGTGGGTCCTGCTCAAGGCCGTGATCTTCCTCGTGGCCGCGGTGCTGATCGGCGGCTGGCTGTCCGCCCGGGCGTTCCGGCTGGCGAGCCGGCTGCGCGTCCGCGGCATGCTGCTGATCGTGTCGCTGGTGTTCGCCTTCGGGCTGTCCTACCTGGCGGATTTCATCGGTCTCGCTACCATCGTCGGCGCCTTTGCCGCCGGCCTGATCCTCGACGAGGTGCACTACCGGGACTTCCTCGACCGGGGCGAGCACGGCATCGAGGACGTGATCCGCCCGATCGCCACTTTCATGGTGCCCATCTTTTTCGTCTGGATCGGCGCCCGGGTCGATCTCTCCGCCTTCGGACGGGCCGAGATCCTGGGCTTCGCCGCCCTGCTCTCGCTGGCCGCCATCGTCGGCAAGATGATCTGCGCCGCGGGGGTGCTGGAGAAAGGGCTGGACCGCATCTCGGTGGCCGTGGGTATGGTGCCCCGCGGAGAGGTGGGCCTGATCTTCGCCGGCATCGGCGCCAGTCTGGTGCTCCACGGACACCGGGTGGTCAACGACTCGGTGTTCGGTGCCGTGGTGATCATGGTCATCGTCACCACCCTGATCACACCGCCGGCGCTCCAGGTCACCCTGGCGCGGGGAGACCGCATCAAGGCGGCGCGGGCTGAAGCCCAGGCCCCCCCGGCCTCCCCCGAGCCTCCGGCTTGATCCCGGCCTGAGCCGGATTCCAAGCAAGATTCAAGCAAGATTCCAACCTTTTGCGCCGCCCGGGCATCCAAGACGATGTGAGCGCGCAACAGGTCTCGACCCCACTCTCCGGGACGCACGGGTCTCCGGGCCCGGCGGTGCCCTCCCTCAACGCCGACGGCGGTGGGTGGGTCACCCGCGCCCGGGACGGGGACGTCCACGCCTTTGAGCGTCTCTACCGCGCCCACGTCTCCCGCGTCTACGCCCTCACCCTGCGCATGACCGCCGATCCGGACCGGGCGGAGGACCTGACCCAGGACGCCTTCGTGCGCGCCTGGGACCGGCTGTCCACCTTCCGGGGAGACAGCGCCTTCGGCACCTGGCTCCATCGGCTGGCGGTCCACGTGGTGCTGGGCGACCTGCGCTCGCGGGGGCGGTGGGAGGAGGAGGCGCTCGACGAGGACCGTCTCGAACGATCACCGCGGGAGCTGCACACGGCACCGGCCCGCGGTGGCATGACGGTGGACCTGGAGCGGGCCGTGGCGGCGCTGCCGCCCCGCGCCCGCAGCGTGCTGGTGCTCCACGACATCGAGGGCTATCGCCATCGGGAGATCGCCGAGCTGCTGGGGGTGACGGAAGGAACCTCCAAGGCTCAGCTCTTCCGCGCCCGGCGGTTGCTCCGGGAGGCGCTGGAACGATGACCGACCGAGACAGGACCAACCGAGAACGGAACGAGATGCAACGGGACGAGACGCGGGACGAGCGGCTCGTCTGCCGGCTCACGGCGCTACCGCGGGAGATCGAGCCACCCCGCGATCTGTGGCACGGAATCGAGGCCCGGATCGAGGCACACGGCTCACGATCCCACGCCCGCACCACCTCCTGGGTGGTGTGGGCCGGGGCGGCGGCCACCCTGGCGGTCTTGCTGCTCGTCGCCGTGCCCGCGGTCCGGATGTGGCTCGCACCGTCGGAGGCACCTCCTTCGGGTTTCGTCTCCTCGCCCGTGACCCCGGGCTCTCTGGATTCCTTCACCACACTCGCCTGGCAGGCACGTCAGGAGGACGGCGTCTTCGTCACCCGGCAGGCGTTGGAGATGGCTCTGGGCACGGCCCGCGAGACCGGTTGCCTGCCGTCCGAGGCGATGGCCGGGATCGAGGACGGCCTGCGGGCGCTCGACCTCGCCATCGGCGAGACCCGCGCGGCCCTCGACGAGAACCCCGCCAGCCCGCGGCTCCGGCTGCTGCTGGCTCATCGCTACCAACAGGAAGCGGCGCTGCTGCACCGCGTGCGCTCCCTGTAGCGACCACCGGCGCCGAGAGACCCACGCGTCGAGAGATACACGACGAGAGGGAACACGAGAGAGACGCAGGACCAACCAAACGACACGGGATCCCCTCGGGATCCAGAAAGGCATACTCATGACCCAGCATCGCATCATCCCGGGCTTCCTGGCCCTCTGTCTGCTGTGGACCTTGGCGGTCGCCGTGCTACCGGCCCTCGCCGAGCGTCCGGTGGACGAGACCCGTCCCCTCGATCCCGGCGGCACCTTGGAAATCTCCAACGTCGCCGGTTCGGTGACCGTGCTCGGCGGGAGCGGGCAGGTAGAGATCACCGGCACCCTCGGCGACGACGTTGAGGAGCTGGAGATCGAAGGCGACGGCAGTCACCTCGAGATCCGGGTCAAGACGCCGCGCAACACCCGCTCCGACATGGACATCGACAGCCACCTCACCATCCGTGCCCCCAACGGTGCGTTGCTGGAGGTGCAGACGGTGAGCGCTTCGATCGCGGTCGAGGATCTGGACGAGCGGTTGGAGCTGCAGTCGGTCTCCGGGGAGATTCGCGCCGAGTCCCGCCCGCGGGTGCTCACGGTGCAAACCGTCAGCGGTGAGATCCACACCACTGGCGCGTCGGAGCGTGCGGAGGTGCAGTCCGTCAGCTCCCTCATCGAGCTGGGAGAGATCTCCGGGCGGATCCAGGCCAGCACCGTCAGCGGCGGCATCCGGGTGACCGGGGGCTCGCTGGACGAGGCGGAGCTGTCATCGGTGTCCGGCGACATCGAGGTGACCACCGATCTGCCGGCGGGGGCCGAGCTCCACATCAGCAATCACAGCGGGGACACGATCCTCAAACTGGGCGGCGGAGCCTCCGCCAGCTTCGATGTCACGACCTTCAGCGGCGACATCGACAACCAACTCGGGCCGCCGGCCGAGCGCACCAGCAAGTACGCTCCCGGCAAGAGCCTCGAGTTCAGCGTCGGCGGTGGCTCGGCCCGGGTGGAGATCGAGAGCTTCAGCGGGCAGGTGATTCTCAAGTAGGGGAAGTAGGGGAAGTAGGGGAGCGCCCCCTCCCGCCCTTGCAATTGGCGAGGGCGGGGGTGTCCCCCCTTCGATCGAAGAGGGGATTCGAGGGGGGATTTTCAACGCATGGCTTCACTCCTCGGGAAGGACCACCACCACGTCCCGCGGGCCGACCAGCCCGAGCTCCTCCCGCGCCACCTGCTCCAGCATCTCGGGATCCTCCGTCAGGCCTTTGACCCTGCGCTCCAGCGCCTCGATGCGCTCGCGGGTCTCCTCGGCCTGCACCTGGAGCGACGCCTTGCGCGCCTTGGCCGCCGCCAGGTCCTTGTAGCTGGCCGCGCCGGCGATGGCGATCACCACCGCCAGGAACGCCACCGCCGCGAGCGAGAGCCAGCGGAAGGGGCCGTCGGTCGGCTCTGGGTGGCGAACGCTCATCGCACTGTTCCGGTTCGGGTCGGCTCGGGTCAGCTCGGCTCAGGCGGAGAGAAGCGTGAGAACGCGGCGGCCCCGGGATAGGCAGCGGCGTCTCCGAGCTCCTCCTCGATGCGCAGCAGCCGGTTGTACTTGGCGATCCGGTCGACCCGGCACGGAGCCCCGGTCTTGATCTGGCCGGCGCGGGTGCCGACCGCCAGATCGGCGATGGTGGTGTCGGAGGTCTCGCCGGAGCGGTGGCTGATGACGTTGGCGTAGCCGTGGGTCTTGGCGGTCTCGATGGCCTCCAGGGTCTCGGTCACGGTTCCGATCTGGTTGAGCTTGACCAGCAGCGCGTTGGCGACTCCCGCCCCGATGCCCCGGCGCAGGATCGCCGGGTTGGTGACGAAGAGGTCGTCGCCCACGATCTGCACCCTCTGTCCCAGCTCGTCGGTGAGCTCCTTCCAGCCGTTCCAGTCGTCCTCCGCCAGCCCGTCCTCGATCGACAGCAGGGGGTAGGCGTCCACCCACTCGCGGTAGAGGGCGACCAGGTCGCCGGCGGCCAGCCCGCTGCGATCCTCCCCCGGCAGCGCGTAGATCACCCGGCGGTCTCCGTCCTCCGCGTCCTCCCCGTCTCCGTCGCGGCCGGTGGCCAGCTCGCTGGCGGCCGCGTCGAGGGCGAGACCGAAGTCCTCCCCCGGCCGGTAGCCGGCGGCCTCGATGGCGCGCATCAGCAGATCGAGGGCGTCGCGGTTGCTGCCGAGATCGGGGGCGAACCCCCCCTCGTCGCCGACGCCGGTGGACAGCCCCTGCTCGATCAGCACTTTTTTGAGCCGGTGGTAGATCTCGGCCGATGCCCGCAGCGCCTCGGAAAAGCGGTCAAAGCCCACCGGCACCAGCATGAACTCCTGGACGTCGACGTTGTTGTCCGCGTGGGCACCGCCGTTGAGGACGTTGAGCTGGGGCACCGGCAGAAGGGTGCCGCCGGGGCCGCCCAGATAGCCGTAGAGCGGCAGCCCGGCCGCCGCCGCGGCCGCCTTCGCCACCGCCATCGACGTCCCCAGCAGCGCGTTGGCCCCCAGCCGGCTCTTGGTCTCGGTGCCGTCGAGCTCGATCAACGCCCGGTCGACGACCGCTTGCCGGTGGGCGTCGAGCCCTCGGAGCCGGCCGGCGATCTCACCGTGCACGTGGCTCACCGCCTGGCGCACACCCTTGCCGCCGTAGCGGTCGCCGCCGTCCCGCAGCTCCAGGGCCTCCCGCTGGCCGGTCGAGGCGCCCGACGGTACCGCCGCTCGCCCGCGGAACCCGCCCGCCAGGTGACAGTCCACCTCCAACGTGGGATTGCCACGCGAATCCAGGATCTCGCGGGCGACGAGCTTTTCGATCACGGACATACGGCTCCCCTTCTCGGATCGCAGGTATTGTAACGTCTTCCCGTGCCAAAGACCCGTCCCACTCGAATCCACATCGGCGCCGGCGCCCAACACCTGGACGGCTGGATCAACGTGGACATCCGGCCGTTGCCGGGGGTGGACGTGGTGGCGGACGTCACCCAGGGCCTGGCCTTCCGCGACGCCGAGGCGGTCTACGCCGAGCACTTCCTCGAACATCTGTGGCCCGACCAGGCGCTGAGCTTTCTGAGCGAGGTCCATCGGGTGCTGGGCCGGCAGGGCCGGCTGCGACTCTCCACTCCCAACCTGGATTGGGTGTGGCGCTCCCACTACCGGCTGGATGTCGCCGCGGCGCGCAAGCGGGACTTCGCCCTGATGATCAACCGGGCGTTTCACGGCTGGGAGCACAAGTTCCTGTGGAACCGCGAGCTGCTCGCCGAGGCGCTGGAGGCGACAGGCTTCCGCAAGCCGATCTGGCACCGCTACGGCGAGAGCGACAGCCCGCTGTTTGCGGGCATCGAGCGTCACGAGACCTACGAGGACGACGACGAAACCCCCCACGTGGTCATCGTCGAGGCCGCCCGCGGCACGCCGGACCGCAAGGCCCTCGCGGCCCTCCACGAGCGGTTCGGGAAGGAATATCTGGCGCACGTGGCCGCTTACTAGCTGCTGGAGGGTCCCGCCCAGGTTGACACGATCCGGGTCCTGTGCGATCCTTCACAGTCCCCGCCGCAACAGCGGGGCTTGACAACACGGTGACGCGGGGTGGAGCAGTCCGGTAGCTCGTTGGGCTCATAACCCAAAGGTCGCAGGTTCAAATCCTGCCCCCGCAACCAATTTTCCCCCTCTCGACCCCTCGAATCTCGCGCGACAGTCCCGCCGGCCTCCGAGACGTTTCGGTGGCTTCCGTGCGTCTGCCCCACCATGCTTAGCTGTTAGGATAGGCCGCCTGTTGCCCCGAGCGACCCGCTCGATCCGCTACCAACTGCAACGTTTGCCTGAACGATTGCCTGCATGCTCGACATCCTGACTCTCGACGACCTCCCCCTCCAAACCTTTCGCGAAGCTTCCTCCGGCGCCCGCGTCTTTCTCCGCGTCGACTTCAACGTCCCCCTCACCGACGAGGGGGAGGTGGCCGACACGGCGCGTCTCGAAGCCGCGCTGCCGACGATCCGCGAGCTGTCCGACGTCGGGGCGCGGGTCCTGCTCGCCTCCCACTGTGGACGGCCCAAGGGGCAGCCGGATCCCCGTCTGAGCCTCCGGCCGGTGGCCGCCGAGCTGGGGAAGCTGCTGGACCGACCGGTCGCCTTCGCGCCGGACTGCATCGGCGAAGCGGCCCGGCGGGCCGCCGAGGAGCTCGAGCCCGGCGACCTGTGTCTGCTGGAGAACCTGCGCTTCCACCCCGGCGAAAAGGCCAACGATCCCGATTTCGTCCGCGCTCTCGCCGAGAACGCGGATCTCTACGTGGACGACGCCTTCGGCGCCGCCCATCGGGCCCACGCGTCGGTGGTGGGGGTTCCCGCGTGTTTGGGCCACAGGCTCGGCTCGGCGAACGGCGGCTCCCACCGTGCAGCCGGACGCCTGATGGTGCGCGAGGTGGGCGCCCTCGGGCGGTTGCTGGCCTCCCCCGACAGCCCTTTTGTGGGGCTTCTGGGAGGCGCCAAGATCGAGGGCAAGATCGACACCCTGGTCAACTTGCTGCCGCGGCTCGACGTGCTGCTGCTCGGCGGCGGCATGGCCAACACCTTCCTCGCCGCCCAGGGCCACGACCTGGCGGACTCGTTGGTGGAGGTGGACCGGCTGGACACCGCCCGCGAAATCCTCCGCACGGCCCGCGACGAGGGGGTCACCGTGGTGCTGCCGGAGGATCTGGTGACGGTGGACGACCTGGAGGATCCTCGCCGGGTGCGCACCGTGGCGCCGGACGCCGTGGCGGCGGGCATGAAGGCGGTCGACGTGGGACCCGCGACCCGCGAGCGTTTCGCCGGGGAAATCTCCAGGGCCCGTACGCTGTTCTGGAACGGGCCGCTGGGAGTGTTCGAGACGCCGCCCTTCGACGCCGGCACCCGCGAGACCGCCCTGGCGCTGAGCGCGTGCTCCGGGTTCACGGTCGTCGGCGGCGGAGAGACGGTGGCCGCCGTCCGCCAGGCGGGGGTGGCCGACCGGCTCGGTCACGTTTCCACCGGCGGTGGCGCTTCGCTCGAGCTGCTGGCGGGCAAGTGTCTGCCGGGGCTCAAAGCGCTCTGCAGGTCCGACGACGTAGGCAGGTCCCACGACGGAGAATCATGACGGGGTCGCTGACGGATCCGAAGATCGAACCGACAACGGAACCAACGCAGAAATCGACGAGAGAGCCGATGCCGAGACGCCCGCTGGTCGCCGCCAACTGGAAGATGCACCTGCTCACCGGGGACGCCCGCGTCTGGTGCCGGCGGCTCGCCGGCGGCCTTGCGGGCCGAACCGCCGAGGCGGTGGTCTTTCCCTCGTTTCCGCTGCTGGGCACGGTGGTGGACGCCTTGAGCGAAGCGTTGGGAGCAGGGGCTCCCGAGGTCGGCGTCGGGGGTCAGGATCTCCACCCGGAGGACGAAGGCGCCCACACAGGCGACGTCTCCGGGCGCCAGCTCGTCGACGTGGGCTGCGGCTGGGTGCTGTGCGGACACAGCGAGCGGCGCCACGATCACGGCGAGCACGACGCGCTGGTGGCGGCGAAGATCGAGGCCGCGGCCCGGCACGGGCTCACCCCGGTCCTGTGTCTCGGCGAGACCGGCGAGGAGCGCAACGCCGGCCACACCCACGAGGTGCTGGAGCGTCAGCTCCGCGCCGGGCTCACCCGCGCACCGAAGAGCCTGGTGATCGCCTACGAGCCGGTGTGGGCCATCGGAACCGGTGAGACCGCGACGCCGGAGACCGCCCAGGAAGCCCATGCCTTTCTCCGCCGGCTGCTCGCGGACGCGGCGTCGCAGGAGGCCGCGAGCGTCACCCGCCTGCTCTACGGCGGCTCGGTAAAGCCCGGCAACGCCGCGGACCTGATCGCCCAACCCGACATCGACGGCTTCCTGGTCGGAGGCGCCAGCCTTGACCCGGAGAAATTCCTCGGTATCATGGAAGCTTGCTCGTGAGCGTCTGCGACCAAGACCAGAGGCTCGCAAGACTAGAAGCCCGGAGGAGCCAGTGCTCTATCTCGTCTACACGATCCACGTTCTCGTCTGCATCTTCCTGATCCTGGTGGTTCTGCTCCAACAGGGCAAGGGAGCCGACCTCTCCGTCTTTGGCGGCGGCAGCACCCAGACCGCCTTCGGCGCCGTCGGCGCCACCTCGCTGCTGCACAAGCTGACCGTGGGGTCCTTCATCCTGTTCATCCTCACCACCATGACCATCGCGGTCACCCAGCACAATCGCCAGGGCGGCGGCACCGTGTTGAGCGAATCGGCCGCGCTCGAGGAGGCCCAGGACGCGGAGGCCCAGGACACCGCCACGGCGGAGTCCTCCCCCGCCGAGACCGGTCCGGCAACGAGCGAAGCGGCCGCCGAGACCGGCGACCAGGCGGGCGGGAGCGCCGAGGCCCCGTCGATGAGCCCCGAAGCGCCCGAGGCGAGCGCCGAGGGCGAGACCGAAGCTCCCGGATCCGGTGACTCCTGAGCCGGCTCCCGGTCGGTCCATCCCCCTCGAGCCCCCCTTTTTCAAGGATCTTCTGGGACGCTCGGGGTGGACGATAGGTCGAGTCCACAGAAGGGCCGGACCCCTACCCCCCCCGGCTGGATTTTTCCCGTCTCACCGGTTAGAATCTCGCACCGCTGCCGAAGTGGCGGAATTGGTAGACGCGCACGTTTGAGGGACGTGTGGGGTAACCCGTGCCGGTTCGAGTCCGGCCTTCGGCACCAAGCTTTTCCTTCCTTGCCTTCCTCTATCTTTCTTCATTTTCCCCTCCGGATCCGACATCCATCCCGGGTACATCTGCGCCCTGCGGTACGTCCGGAAGTGCCGAAGGACCCGACTTCCGCGGCATCCTTGCCTTTTCCAGTGATCGATGACAAGATGTTGCCGCGAATCTCGACGCCCGCAGTTTGTGGTTGGAAAGTCTCCTCGTTGGCTGGGCGAGGATGGACGGTCCATGTCCTTCCCCGCTCACTCCGGCGGGGAAGAACATCCATTGGCTGTAAGGAGTTGAAGGATGAGTGATCAGGAAGGGACCGTCAAGTGGTTCAACAACGCGAAAGGGTTCGGATTCATCGAACGTGACGGGGAGGACGACGTGTTCGTCCACCACAGCGCCATCCACATGGATGGCTTCCGGACCTTGAACCAGGGAGAGCGTGTGAGCTTCGAGGTGGTCGAAGGACCCAAGGGGCTCCAGGCACGCAACGTGATGCGCGCCTGACTCGTGCGATGCGCCGGACCCGCTACCGGGTCGCGAGCGCCCTGTAGGCAATTCCCCTGTAGGCGTCGATGCCCTGCCAAGGCGGCAGGGCACGTTCCTTTCTGGGGCCGGCTCGCTGGCTTCCGGCCCTCACCCCGAAGACGGCCCCTCACCCCGAAAATCCGAGAGCCTTTTCCAGCGGAGGGAGCCTACTGGACCGTGACCTTCTGGATGACGACCGGCTCCGCCGGCACGTCGGACATCGAACCTTTGCGTGTCGTCGGCACCTTCGAGATGGCGTCCGCCACCTCCATGCCTTCCACCACTTTGCCGAACACGGTGTAACCCCATCCCCGCTGCGAGTAGTTGAGCGACGGATTGTCGACCACGTTGACGAAGAACTGCGAGGTGGCGCTGTGGGGGTTGCGGGTGCGCGCCATCGCCACGGTGCCGCGGTCGTTGGTCAGCCCGTTGTTGGATTCATTCTCCACCGGCCCACGGGTGTCCTTCTGTGTCAGATCCGCCGTAAAGCCGCCACCCTGGATCATGAAGTCCGGAATCACCCGGTGAAAGACGGTGCCGTCGAAGTATCCGGATTCCACGTAGGCGAGGAAATTCTCCACGGTCTTGGGGGACTTGTCGGGAAACAGCTCGAGGACGATGGCGCCCTTGCTGGTCTCCATCTTCACCCGTGGGTTGCCGTCCTGCGCCAGGATCGGTGCGACGAACGAGGTCAAAACCAAGGAGGCCAACAGAGTGCACAGAAGGGTGCACAAAAAGGCGCACGACGCGACGCGCGGGACCGGGATCTTCACGACGGGGGACTCGACAAGGGCCTTTCTCATGACTCGATCTCTCCTCAGCTAGTGCTCGGGTAGTGCTTGCTCGGGATGTGTGGCGATCTTCGGGCCGGGTCGGCGGGCTCAGGCGCTCCGGTCGAGGACCGTCGTGCCGTCCGCCTCTCCCAGCTCCCGAAGAAAGTCGAAGCGATAGATGCCGGTTCCGTGGCCGTCGGACCACAGGATGGAGATGGCGTATCTCCCCACCGGCTCGATGCTCTCGGGCGTCACCGGCTCGGGCGGCGCGTGGAAGCGCAGGGCCACGACGTCGTGGCCCTGGCACATGGCGCAGGGGCACCATCCACGCAGGAAATCGTAACCGTGCTCCAGCACGTGACCGTCGCTCCAGGTCAAACGCAGGCGGCGCTCCTCCGGCAGACGGCGGACCTCGACCAGAGACGGCGTTCGGTTCGCGGCATCCACGGCCCCCGAGTCTGTCACAAAACCGGGGTGGCTCCGGCGCGGGCACGAGCCGGCTCCGGGAGGGGTGGGGTCAGGGAGGATCGTAGGTACCCGCCGGCGTCCACGGGCCGCAGCGGAGGATCCGCCACACGGTCCGGACGCTTCCGACCAGGGCTCCGTCCCGGCGGATCACCGCCTCGGCGTAGTGGCTGCAGGTGGGGGTGAAGCGGCAGTGTACGCCCAGATGGGGCATCCACTGCGAGGCGGTGGCCTGGTAGAGGTCGATGCCGGCCACCAGCACGGCGGCGGAGGCCTGGTAGCGCGGCGGCACCAGAAGAAGATCGATCGCCAGCAGGATCCCCAGCGTCGGCAGCAGCCGGCGCCGGAGGAAAGGCCGGAGTGACCGCTTCGTCCCCGATGATCCGGGGGGCGAGCCCGGCTCCGCCGCGGGCTCGTCGCTCATGTGCCGGCCCAGACCAGATAGAGCCAGTTCGCCAGCACGACGGCGATCGCCACGATGCGCCAGCGCCAGGAGATGTGCCCCGGAAGCTCCGGTAGCCCGTAGCCCGCCAGCGCCGCCACGCCGGCGACCAGCCCGCCGCCGATCAGCCCGATCCACGCCAGGGTCATCAGCGGCGAGATGGCGAGCGCGCCAAAGACGTCGAAGTGGGACAGCTCAAGGGCGGTCCGGGTCGCCCCGCAGGTGAAGCAGGGCCACCCGGTCCAGGCCTTGAGAGGACAGGCGGGAAGGGAGGGCGCCAGCCGCGCTCCGAGGGGAGACAGGGCCACGATCGACACCGCCACGACTCCCCACAAGAGCCCGAGCTGACGTCCGGGGCTGAGATGCCGGAGACCCGAACGCTGCGGACCCGAAGGCCCGGATCTCACCCCGAGCTTCCCACCGTTCACGCCGATCATCGGTTGGCGAGCCCTCCGAGCACCCCGGCACCGATGCCGAAGAACATGAAGGCGAGGCAGCAGACGCAGCACAGGATGAACGGCAGCAGCACCGCCAGCAAAGCCTTGCCCTGGCTGGTGCGGTGCAGGGTCGAGACACCGAGGGTCAGCAGGAAGATGGTCCACACGAAGGCGATCAGCCCGCCGACCAGCGGCACGATGTACGCGAGAAGGCCGACGGCGGCAAAGCTGGCCACCCGCACGGTGCCTTCGAAGCCGGCGTCCGACTTCGCGGTGGCCCCGACCAGCATCGAGGACCCATGCAGAATGAGCGACCAGATGCCGATCAAGATGAGCGCGATGACCGGGAAGAGGATCACCCACAGGAAGCCTGCTCCCCCGGAGAGCATCATCTGCATACCCATCTGCTCGCGGGCCTCGGGCGGCATCATCGACATCATCCAGGTGTTGAGCGCGTTGCCCAGGAGCAGGTTCCAGAGCCACTGGAAGATGTGCCCCACCCACCCGATCAGCACGCCAAAGATCACCGGGCCCACGTAGTCGCCGGTGCGCCGGGTGCGGGCCCAGGCCTCGCTGGGGTTGAGGGCGAACAGCTTGACGCTCTCGATCAGCGCGGGGACGAAGCCCAGCTTGTCGCGCTGGTCCCAGGGGTTGCCGGGCGGGGTGGGTCCGGCAGCGGCCCCGCCACCGGCATCGCCTCCACCGGCTCCACCGCCGGCTCCTCCGCCCCCGGCGGGTGGCGGCGTAAAGGGGGTGTCCCCTCCTCCCGATGGCGGCGGGGGAGGAGAGTCGGCGGGCGGCTGCGGAGGATCGAGAGGTTCGTTCATGGTGGTCAGCTCCCTTGTTCCATGGTGGATGAAGAGACGCGATGAAAACGGTCCGCAAACGCGGTGACACCCGGAATTCTCGCCACGGCCACGAATCCCCCACAGGAGCCCGAGCTGACGCCCGGGGCTGAGATGCCGGCGACCCGAACGCTGTGGATCCGGATGTCCAGCCTCCATCCCGAGCACTCAGCCTCCCGAGTCGATCATCGGTTGGCCAGTCCCCCCAGCACACCGGCTCCGACGCCGAAGAACATAAAGGCGGCGCAGCAGACGCAGCACACGATGAGCGGCAGCAGAACCGCCAGCAACGCCTTCCCTTGGCTGGTGCGGTGCAGGGTCGAAACGCCGAGGGTCAGGAGGAAGATGATCCACACAAGGCCGATCAGCCCGCCGACCAGAGGCACGATACTCGCGAGATTGGCCACGGCCGCGAAGCAGACCACCCGCACGGTGCCTTCGAGGCCGGCGTCCGACTCGGCGGTGGCCCCGACCAGCATCGCGCACCCATGCAGAATGAGCGACCCGATACCGATCCCGATGAGCCCGAGGATGGGGTAGAAGATCACCCACAAGAAGGATGCCCCTCCCGACATCATCATCGACATCCCCATCTGCTCCCGGGCCTCAGGCGGCATCATCGACATCATCCAGGTGTTGAGAGCGTTGCCCAGGAGCAGGCTCCAGAACCACGAGAGGATGTACCCGACCCACCCGATCAGCACACCGAAGATGACCGGGCCCACATAGTCGCCGGTGCGCCGGGTGCGGGCCCAGGCCTCGCTGGGGTTGAGGGCGAACAGCTTGACGTTCTCGATCAGCGCGGGGACGAAGCCCAGCTTGTCGCGCTGGTCCCAGGGGTTGCCGGGCGGCGTGGGTCCGGCAGCGGCCCCGCCACCGGCATCGCCTCCACCGGCTCCACCGCCGGCTCCTCCACCCCCGGCGGGTGGCGGCGTGAAGGGGGTGTCCCCTCCTCCCGCGGGCGGAGGAGGAGGACTGTCGGCAGGCGGCGGCTGCGGAGGATCGAGAGGTTCGTTCATGGTGGTCAGCTCCCTAGTTCCATCGTGGATGAAGAGACGCGATCAAAAACGGTCCGTGAGCGCGGTGACGCCCGGAATTCTCAGCCGGCCCCCGTTCAAGCCCCGGACGATGCAAGCGATGTGCAGGACCAGGACGAAGATCGTGAACAGGACGTGGGCGATGCAGCCCGAGCAACCGAAGTCGAGCCAGGCCACGACGCCGAAAACCAGTTGCATCGCGAGCAGCGCGACGATCTCGGCGCCCAGGAGCACCAGCCCGTGGCGGGCGTGCCAGCGAAGATCCTCGTCCTCCGCCAGCACGAGCGGGATCACCGCCAGCGGGCCGAGATAGGACAGCACGATCATCAGCCCCGCGTTGGCACCCCCCGCGGCACCGGATCCCCCGGAGCCGCTTCCCTCGGCGGGAGGGGGCGGTGGTGCACCTCCAGTCGGTGGCACGGGGGGAACGGTCGGCGCGCTCATCCGGTGGCTTCCACTGCGCTCATTCCGATCTTTCCTTTTGAGGCCAGCGGGTCGAAAGCTCCCTCCCTCGGGACGGTCCCGAAGGCGGCCCTGGCGGACCCTCCGCCTCGGGAATCGGTCTGTCCAACGGTTCGGCGGCAGTCTACAACAGGGTACCGCGTCTCTCCAGTTTCTCCGCGGGTCCAGATCCTCTTTGGACCTTACTCGGGATCGGCCCGCTGGGTTTCAAGGGCCATGTCCGCCCGGGCCAAGACCAGCCCTCGTGCCCGCCCGACATGATTCGAAAGCTCCGGTTGCACGGGGCCACCCCGGCTGTCCTTGGTGCCTTCAGCCTTCGGCGAGAGCCGTCGTCTTCTGAGGAAGGATGTACTTCAGGTAGAGCTTTTCGAGATCTTCGTGCACGAGCTCTTCCCGGGTCCGCTCCATGAGCTTGCGTCCGTTCTTCATGATGGCGATTCGATCCGCCAGCTCTTTGGCGCGGAAGATGTCGTGAGTCGACAGGAGCAGGGCCTTGCCCTGTTCCCGTAGGGTGCGAAGGGTCGCCACGAGCTCTGCCGCGGCTTGAGGGTCGAGGCCGGACAAAGGCTCGTCCAGAAGCATCGCCGGAGCGTCCTTGACGATCGCGATGGCGATCCCGAGCTTTTGGCGCATCCCCTTGCTGAAATTGCGCACGCGCTGGTCGCAGGCGCGCTCCGGCAGCCCGACCGACAGGAGGAGTCGCCGGTAGTCGTCCTCGGCCAGATCGGATCTCCCGGCGATCCGGGCGAAGAAGTCCAGGTTGTCCAGCGCGGTGAAGCTACCGTAGAGCTGGACGTTCTCGGACAGGTACGCCAGGTGCTTCTTCGCTTCCAGGGGGTCTTTGGCGACATCGATGCCGTTGACCGAGCAACTCCCGGAGGTGGGCTCCAGAAAGTTGAGGAAGAGATTGATGGCCGTAGTCTTCCCGGCACCGTTGGCTCCCAGCAAACAGAAGACCTCGCCCGGTTGCACCTGTAGATCCAATGAGTCCAGACCCTTGGTTCCGTTGGGATAGACCTTGGTCAGTGACTTGGCCTCGAGCACGTTGGATCTCCCTTCGCGACAGTCAGCGGCGGGTGAGCTTGACCCCGAGAATGACGATGCCAGCCACCAGCGCGAGCACAAAGACGAGAAGCAAGCCCGTGGTCAGGGCTCCTCGCCCGGAGACCACGCTGACCCGAAAGATCTTGTCCTCGGAAGGAACGCGCCGATTGAATGCGAAGCTCTCGGTACGCACCCGTACCTCGTACTCCCCCACCGGCACGTCGTTGGGCGGGGCGAGAACGAGGTCCACCGGCTGTTCTCGGGCGACCTCGAGAGACGGGATGACGGGAGGTTGCACCTCGGCGGCCCAGCCGATGGGGGCCTCGACGACCACGCGGGTGTTGTCCAGACGACGAGAGCCGGCGTTCTTGACCAAGAGGGTCGTCTCTGCAGCCTCACCTTGGGTGACTTCGGCGAACAGGGACGGCGCTTGGACCTCCAGCTTGCCCACGCCCCGAGGGATGACCTCCAGCCGAACGGATCCGGCTCGGAGAGCCTCGATCTCCGAAGCTGTGTAAAAACGCCCCTCCTCGGGGATGTCTTCCGGGTTCTGGTCGGGGCCAAAAGCGATGGCGTATAACCCTATGGCCTGGTCGGTGACGACCGACTCCGTGGTGCGCTCCGGCAGGAAGAGGCGCAGAGTCAGCTTGCGCTGGGTCACGCCGATCGGATAGCTCACCTGGGACAACCGAGCTTCGCTGCCGGGATCGAGAAAGCTCCACGCTACCTCTCGGGGCAGATTGAGCACCTCGAGCTGGAAGCTGTTGACGTCGGTATCCAAGCGCTCGAAGATCAGCTCGTAGCTCACCTGGGAGCCGAGATCCGCCTCCTGGGAGATCTGGTTGGAGCTAATGGCGACGGGGACGTCCGCCTCCGCCTGCTGCAAATGGATGTCCAGCTCGCGTTGGATTCCCTTGAACGAGATTTCCACCACGACGCTGGTGAGGTCTCGCAAGAGCTCGAATTCCAGGCTCTTGACCTCACCGTATTCGAGCTGCTGGATTTGTCCTTCGTACGGAAGCGCGATGGTGGTACCCCGTGAAGAGTCACCGGCGACCGAGCTTCCGGTCCCCGGATCCTTGAGCGACACGAAAATGTCCCGCACGGTCCTTTGTGTCAGAGCTTCCGGCAGTGGGTCGGCTCCCTCGATTCCGGTGAGGATCTCCACCTGGTCGCGGGTGAGCTGGGGCGTGAGATTCACCAGCGTCAGCTTCACCCATTTCTCTCGCCCGCGCTGGAACTTGAGCGCTTCCCGCACCGTGATTCGCGGCTGAACGTTGAGCAGCTTGAGAACGGCGTCCTGGTAGTTGATGCTTGCTTTCTCGACCGCGTTTTCCGCCCGCTCGAGCTCGCTTTCCGCTACCAGGCCGGCCTCGTGGAGCTCCTGGACGCGCGTGAGCTGGGACCGCGCCTCCTTTTGCTCTACCTGGCGCGCCCGGACCTCCAGCGTGTAATGGAATTCGTCCTGGGTCGAGCTGCCCTGAGCCGATAGCCCCGCGCAAAGAAACATGGTAGTAAGCACACAAGAAACCAGGCATCCAAGCACTCCTCGCAACATGGCCCGGAGATCATAGTCTCCGGGCTCCAGGAGCGCAAGCACGTCACGGCGGATGGCTGGGGGCGTCGCGGAGCGGAGCCCGCCGCGCCGGCCCATTCTCCTGATTCTCAATTCGCCACGACACATCAATTCGAAAGGCAGCTTGACATTTATTCGCAGTTCGTTTATAACTCCGGGCACTCAGATTTTCTTGTGCACGTACGGTGATGTGAAGAAATGTAGCAGAGACGATATGCTGAAACGTCTCAAAGCCTCGGTGCTCGGTTGCAGTCGGCTCAGGCGGGCCCTTCGAAAGCTCAGGGTGCCGGCTTGCCTCTGCGTGTGGGCTCTCGTTTCGGGGTGCACCGTCGAACCGCCGACGGGGACTCACGAGGCCCAGGGAGCTCGCGACCCGCTGACACAGGGCGATCGGTTGGCCGGAACGATTCTTCGAGATTCGACAGGTCGGTCGGTCGAGATCTCGCAAGGACGCCCCTGGTTGATCGTCTATCTCACAGGGGACGCTGCCTCGGCAGCGAGCCGGGCTGTCTACCTGGGAATTCTCGCAGATCGCTTCTCCCCGGAAGACCTGGGATTGGTGGGGATCCTTGGCCCGGGATACGGGTCCCTGGTTGAGCAGCTCGAGGAGCGCGATCTCGGCTACCCTCTCCTGGCCGACCCCGAGGGCATGCTCAGCGGAAAGCTGGGTCTGGAAGAGCCCGGGGGCGCTCTCTGGATGGTAGATGCCGGAGGAGCCATCGACTTCGTGGCGCCGGGGTGGATGCTCCAGGACGCCGACCTGCGACAGCTCATCGAGAAGCAGGTCCTGGGTGAGGTGACCTACTTCGATCCTGAGCAAAGTGCGGCGCTAGAAGCCGGGGCGACCTTCCCCGTCCTGAAGGTCGACGAGGTGCGCTCCGGAAACGAGCTCGAGCTGGATCCCGCAATGGGCGACGCGGAGACCTCGTTCGACCGGCTGGTCGTCTTCAGCGCGGACTGCGTCAGCTGCTCGCTCAGTGGGGCACTGAGCCGGCTGGAGCGGCAGATCGACCACCTGCAAGCTGGAGGTCGCAAGGTCGCTGCCCTATTCAGCTCGCGCTTCTCCCCCATGGAGATCGCGACGGAAGCCTCCTATCGGGACATTCCAGTTCCTCTGCTCGTGGCCCAGGACGAGATCACCGGCATCGAAGATCGCTACTACCTCCAGAGCTTGCACTCCCAAGTGACCATCGTGGATCTGGACTCCCAGGGCCGGGTCGAACAGGTCTTCACGTTCAACACCTTCGAGCAGGGCCAGGAGCCGTCCAATGGCTCCGAGCCCAGCTCATCCGACTCCAACACTTGACGACCAGACGGGATCGATCATGAGTCTTTTGAAGTCCAACCTCGCTCTCCTCGCTGTGCTTCTGTCAGTGGCAGCTCCGGTGGCGGCGCAGGTCCAGCCGCCGGAGGATCTGCCACGGTTGGAGGTTCAGCGGTTCCTCGACACGGAAACGTATGCCCCGGGAGGAATTGTCGCAAGCGGTCAAAGCTACGTCGTCTCCGATTTCAAGGGCAACCGAGTCTTGGTCTTCGGGCAGAGCCAGAAGGTGAGCCGGACGCTCGGAAGCATCGGTTCGGAGGCGGGCGACCTGCTGCGTCCGACCAATCTGGCGCTGGGACCGAAGGGCGAAATCTACGTCCGTGAGCTGGGAAACCAGCGGATCCAGGTCTTCGGACCCGAGGGGGGCTCGAAGTCCGTGACGGAGCTCACGGGATTTGTGGGCTTCACGGTCGACGGTAAGGGGCAGATCCTCGTCGGAGACCCGGGCAACGGCGCCCTGGTGAGCGTGTACGACCTGGAAGGCGATCTCGTACGCACCTTCGGTCGTCTGCGCACCCTCAGTGGGCTCTATGGAGAGACGTACGCCGAGAACGATGAACGCGACGCCACCCTGATCAGCCGGGTGACTCTCGCCTACAGCTCTGCCGACGACGCGGTCTATGTGGCGTTCTTCTTCGTGGGTCTGGTCCAAAAGTACGATGCGCAGGGCGAGCTTCTCTGGGAGAAGCGAATCCAGGGCCCCCACATGGAGCAGTTGGAGCACTTGTTCCTCGTCGACGAGGAACGCTCCGGTCACCGCTTTGTACGCACCATCATGGATGACCGGGCGGCGAACTATGTGACCTCGGGCATCGCAGTCTCCCCGGACGGGGCCGACGTCGTGGTCTTACTCCCGGGGAAAGTGCTCGTCACGTTCGACCGGAACGGTGAGCAAAGACGCGTCCACCGCTTGGTGGCTCCGACCGCCGGGAGCGGAGGCAAGGACTTCAACGCGTCCGCAATTGCGCTTGGACCAAAGGGCCAGATCTTGCTGGCCGATCCCTTCTTCAATGCGATATGGGCTGGACGTCTCGACTCGGCGGAATCGGACGCGGGGGGCTGATTTCGAGTTGATGGTGGCTCTTCCGTGGCGTTCACGGAGGAGCCGAGGAGCTACCGTCCCGCCATCCAGCGCGGGACTCGACCAAGGAGGCTTGGGAGATGAAAAAAAGACTGACATCCCTGGTACTCGGCCTTTGCTTGACTGTGGGGACGGTCGTGACCGTCTATGCGGCCACCTGCTCGACGAAGGTGACCACCAAGGACGGCCAGACCGTCGAGGTGACTCTCGAAGGCAGTGCATGCACCTGGGACCTGAACACCGGTATCTGCGCCTGTGTCTGATCTCGTCCGAAGCACCACTTCCTGGTCGGGGATCTCTGCTCCGGCCTGGATAACCAAGAAAGGTTGCTCGTCATGCTGAAGAAGTGCCTCACTTACGTGTTCGTTTCCGCTCTCTTCGTCTCGTCCGTCGCGCCCGCCTTTGCCGCGACTTGCACCGTCAAGGTCACCAAGAAAGACGGAACCGTTATCGAGTCGACCGCCGAAGGGGATACCTGCACCCTGGATCTCAACGCCGGCACTTGCACCTGCGAGTAGGTGAGCTCGCCCAGGTGAACAACCCCACATTCCAAGGAGCTCAACGATGAGAATCAAATCGCTTGTTCTGGCAAGTCTGTTGCTGTGCAGTGTCGGCGCCACCGCGTATGCGGCCAAGTGCTCGACGACCATCACCAAGCCCGACGGGACCAAGATCGAGTCCACCATCGAGGGCGACTCGTGCACCATCAACCTGGAAACGGGCCAGTGCAGCTGCAGCTGAGACACCGACCTCTGTGCGAACCAAGGAGATTTCCGATGCGTAAGAAGATCCTGACTGTTGTGAGCGCGCTTCTTTTCTCCATGGGTGTCTTCGCCACCGCGTACGCAGCCAAGTGCTCGGCGACGATCACCAACAAGGACGGCTCGACAACCACGGTCGAAGTCGAAGGCAGCGCCTGCACGCTGGACATGGACAGCGGGACCTGCCGCTGCATCTGAGGTTGGAGCGGGACCACAGTCGAGGTAACCTGAAGGCACCTTGACCAGGTTCCCAGGCTCAATCCCGGGCTGGGATCGCGATCGGCTCCTGGTGGGTCCCCGGCGGTCCCGGCCCGATCTCTGTTCGGCGGTGCTCCTCGAATGCTGCAAGTCATCCTCAAGCGACTCAAGCTGAACTTTCTCACGGCCCGGTTTTGGATCGGTTGCGCCATTCTCTTGGTCCTCGCGGTCCTGTCCCTGCTGATGGGCGTCCGAGAATACGAAGAGCGCACCGAGCTGTACGAGGCCGGCCGTCGGGAGGACGCCTCCCGAGTCCGGTCCCCGAGCATTCTCACCTACTCCCAGACCGAGACCGTGTTGCACCGCCCGGTCGAGCCGCTGGGAGCTCTGTCGCAGGGGCTTGGCGAACGCTTTGGGTCGGTGGCGTACCTGCGGGGGACTTACGGCTCTCCGGTCATCTCGAGCCGGTCACGGTCGAACTTCCTCCTGCCGTCTTCGATGACCACCGATTTCACCCTGTTCACCCATCTCTTCCTGGCCTTGATAGCGATCTTCCTGACCTCGGACGTGATCTCCGGCGAGCGGCAGTTCGGCACTCTCCAGCTCACCCTCTCGAACCCGCTGCCGCGGTGGAGATTGTTGCTGGGAGAGTACTTTGGTGCACTGATCTCGCTCGGCTTGCCCACGGCTCTGATCCTGACTCTGGCCGTGGCGCTGATGGCAGCTACCGGCATCTACGACGGTAGCCTCGACATGACGCTGAAGCTCGCCCTTCTCGGAATCCTGTACCTGTTGAACGTCTCGGTGTTCATCCTGCTGGGACTCTGGATCTCCTCGAGCAGCGAGCAGTCCACCACCGCTTTGGCCACCGGTTTTCTCGTCTGGGTCCTGCTGGTCGCGATCTACCCGAACGCTGGCTCGTGGATCGCCACCCAGATCGCTCCTCTCGATCGGGTACCGGTCGTGGTGGCCGAAAACACCGTGACCCGGTCCGTGGGCCAGAGCGACCCGGGAGAGACTCTGTCCCCGGAGCTGCTGGAGAGGTACCGCAATCAAAACTTCGCCCGAGCCCGTTTGATCGACCACCTGTGGACCCTGACTCCCTTCTCCAACTCGCTGATGGCGTCGCGTACCATCGCGGGAACGGGCCTCGAGGCGCATCGCGCGTTCTTGAGTCAGGTGCGGCGATTGGACCAGAGCCTGAAAGACTGGCAGCGTGAGAAGGTGCTTCAATATCCGGAGCGGGAACGTCGATTCGTGGCCGGTCAGAGCTCGCTCGACCTCAGCGGTCTTCCGGAGGGCAGCCTTCGGGTCCAGCCCTGGCACCAGGTGGCGGAAGAGGTTGCCATCCAGCTCTTCGTGCTCCTGCTGTGGAACCTCGTGGCCTTCTTGATGCTGCAGCTCACATTCTTTCGTTACGACATCCGAGCCGGCTAGCATGTATCGACTCCTCGCTTTCCACACCGTCCGCAAGAACCTCCAGGACTATCGCGTGATGGTCCTGTTCGCTGCGATTCTGGTCGGCTTTGCCCTGGGTGGATTCATCAGCGCCAAAGATCTCCAGGAGACCGCGTCCTACCAACGATCGCTGCAGCAGGCCGCGTCCCGTCAGTCCAATCTCGACGCGGCGATCGTTCCCCGGCCACAGAGCGACCTGGGATTCGTTCACGCCGACATCGATCGGGAGCTGCCGTCGTTTCTCGTCGTATCTCCCGGATTGGTCGATTACCCGACGGAAAACGTGGCCGTACGGGAGCTCTCACCGGCGACCGAGAACCTGGACTGGACCTTCATGCTCACCTATTTAGTGAGCATCGTTTGCATCATTCTGACCTACGACGGAGTGTCTGGTGAGGCGGAACGAGGCACTCTACGCTTGCTCTTGGTGACAGGAGCTTCTCGCAGACAGTACTTTTTCGGCAGCCTCCTCGGCGCCCTGCTGTCGGTGGTTCCCTTGCTCGCCATGGGATGTCTGCTCAACCTGCTGATCGTCTTCGTGTTGGCTCCCATCGATCTGACGCTCCAGGATTGGGGACGGATTCTCTCCGTCTTCGGGGTGATCCTGGGCCTGGTCGCCTTTTTCCTGGCCCTCGGTCTTCTGGCTTCCTGCCTCAGCCGAAGCTCCACCAGCTCCCTGCTGAACGCCCTCGTCCTGTGGGTGACCGTGGTTTTCGTGGTGCCTGGTGTGAGCTCTCTCGTCGCCCAGCAGGTGTGGCCGACGCCCCCGATCTCGGAGCTCAAACAGGATCTGCAGGGGGCACGGGAGCGGTTCTATGCCCAGTCGTATCCTCTTTCCTCGATGGATATCCGACAGATCTCCAGCCGCGAAGACCTCGGCCGGGAAGAGAAGGAGGCACGCATCGCGAGCCTGCAAGAAACCATCGACGAGCAGAATGCCTTCGCGTTGGAGAATTACAAGGCCGCCGTGATCGAGATCCGCGAGGAGTATCTCAACAGCCTGTGGGATCAAGTGAGCTGGACCACGATGATGGCGCGGCTCAGCCCGATCGCCGCCTATCGTGAGGTGGCGGCGGCGTTTCTTGGAACCGGTCTGTCTGCCCAGCAGAGCTTCGTGCGCCAAGCGCGCGGGTACATGGCGACCTTTGGGGAGTATGCTCGCGATCTGCGGCAGGGGGCCGAGTCCGAGGCCATGACCCAGGAAGTGGTGATCGAAGACGATGGGTTCACCATCCGCAACCTCCAGGGGATCTCGTACGCCTCGGTCGACTTCGACCGTCGAGGGTACCCTCGCTTCACCGCTGCAAGAATCTCCTGGGGAGAAGCCTTCCGGAACGCCTTCCCCGCCCTCGTCGTCCTGATCCTGATGGGCAGTGGCATCGTGTTGACGGCTTGGTTGCTCTTCCGACGGTACGAGACCCTCTGAGCCGACGCGACGAGCCTCCGCACCCGACAAGAAGCCCTAAAAAAGCCCCGGGGGTTGTCATGCCGAGCAAGGTTGTCTCGGGCTCGTCGGTGGTCGGCGTGGGTGGCCCTCAGCGGGGCTCGCCCTCTTCATCCTCTGGATCGACCTCTAGCTCCATGCGGTGAATCTCGACGTTCAAGCTCTTCAGGTGGCTCTCCAGGCGGCCTTCCAACTGCTGGAGCTCCTCCACCTGGGCTTGCCACGCCTTCCCGTCGAAGGCTTTCTGGATGCGTTCGAGCTCGAGCTCCAAAGCCTCCACATCGATCTCGTAGGCGCCGGAGCCCACTCCCTCTCCAAAGCTCCGGACCACGGAACGGACGTCGACCTCCGGCCGATCTCGTTCGGTGGCCACGGCGGTTTCCTGGTGGTAGCTGCGGTCGCGCAGAAAGGTCAGGGCCACGACATCGGCTTCGTCCAGCTTCCGCTCGAAGCGATGGAACCCCAGCCGTGTCTGCACCGGAATGCCGTCGATGGCCGTCAGGACGTCACCGGTCCGCAGCCCGCCCAGATCTGCAGGGCTCCCGACCTCGACCTTCGAAACCAGGACCCCGGCATCCTCGGGAGCGCCGAAGTGGAGCCGTAGCTCGGGCGACAGCTCCTGGACTTGGGCGCCCAAAAAGCCCCGCGGCACGGTTCTCATCTGGACCTCGGCGATCTCACCTTCTTCGCCGACGTCGAAGCTGGACTCTCCGTCTTCGATGGTGAGCGACGCATCGCCCCGAAGCACGATCAAGGTGCGATCGGGCACTTGCTGGGCATTCGTGGCGCCCGCCGCCACTATCACGGAGAGAAGCGCCACCATCACCAGGCGCAGGGACGAAAGGAACGCGGAACGGTCGATCATGGAATCACTCCTTCGTTGGGTTCGGATGGCTCTGAGTTGGGTTTTGAAGCTCTCGAAATCGGACCTCTCAACCGGTGGGGCTGGAACCGGCGGTCGGGGGACGGGGCGAGCTGTCCGTCAGATCGAGTACGAGGTCGAAGCTGTCGGTTCCGCCGAGGTAGATGACCGGCGGTGCTTCCGCCAGCAGAGCTCGTACCTGGGCAAGCTGTCTTTGTGTAGCCTCTCGCTCGCGGCGCAGGCTCTCCAATCGCTGCCTGGCATCCTGCGGACCGGAAGACCCATGTGCGACGAGCGGCGCTCCGGAGTCCGGGACTCCCCCGATTCCTCCTCCCACGCTCCACCAGAGCACCAGGGTGACCAGCAAGACCGTCACCGCCGCAGGCACCAGAAACAGAGCCCGCAGAGAGAGGGAGCTCTGTCCCCGGAGCGGTGGGCGATTCCTGTCCTCGATCCAATGTCGCACACGGGCACTGAAGCCGGGTCGAGCCCGATGGCGGGGTAGCTGCTCGAACAGGTCCCGAAGCTTGCGATCGTTCATCATCCCTTCCTCTCGAAGTAGGGCTCGAGGCGATTGTGCACCTTCTCGCGAGCGCGATGGATGCGAGACTTGACGGTTCCCTGACTGCACTCCATGTGGCTGGCGATTTCCGAGTACGACCAGCCCTCCACTTCGAACAGCACCAGGGGGGCACGGTAGTGCAGAGGCAACTGGCGCAAGGCTTGGGCCAGTCGCTCGAGAAGCTCGTTTTGGAGCACCTGGCGTTGGGCCACGGGATCCTCGGAGTGTCCGTTCAGAAGGAACGGTACGATTCGGGCCCACCTACGCCTCCGCCGTTCCTCCTTGCGCACCAGGTTGGTGGCGATGCGGAAGAGGAGGGATCGGAGTCGGCCCTGCTCCTCGTATCTCTCCAGCATCTGGAAAAAGCGGAGAAAGGTCTCCTGGGCGACGTCTTCCGCACGATCGAAGGACCCGGTGAGATAAGTCAGGTAATTGACCAGAGGGTCCTTCTCACGCTCGACCAGCCGGGTGAAGGCATCCAGGTCCCCCCCCTGGGCGGCTTGGACGATATCTCGATCTGTCGTGAGCTGTCCCATATTCAAGGACTAAGAACCCCGAAGCGGCTCAGATGTTCCAAGCCAGATCCTCCCGCTACGCGAGGTGCGCCGCCAGGCTCCCGCGGAACCCCCGTTGGAGGGTGGAGGGTGGCGGGTGACGGAAGAATGCTGCGAGGGGACGGACGAGGAGGGGAATCGGTGAGGTTGATCGGTGAGACAAGGTACCAAGCCAAGACAGAGGCGCTGAAGATGCCGAAGCCTCCGGGGCTCGACGTCGTGGAGGCTTCGGCTCACGGCTCGATCCAGTGCTGGATCGACCGATCGATCGACCGGGGTCAGCTACAACTGCACAGACCACTCTCGAGATCGATCGTGCAGGAATCGCCTTCGATCTTGGCGATTGTCTTCGAGCCATCCGGCCGCTCGATCGTCGTGGTGCAGGTCGCCGCGAAGGACGTTCCGGCAGCAACGGTCAGCACGAGGGCCAGCACGCAGGCAGTAACTTTCATCCTATGTCTCCTTGCTCAGTATCGGCGTGTGGAATTCAGCAGTCCAAGAAGCCGGTCGTCTTGGAGCGGATCGGCCTAGTGCGAGCCCTCGCTCGGTGTCCGCCGGGCGCCGATTGAATGCGTATCCGCAATCAACCTTTATTGTAATGACTCTACGATTCAATTAGGGGATACTAGCAGTCTTCCAATCAGCAGTCAACCGTGTAAGTCAGGAAACTTGACACCTTTTCGAGGCGATTTACCGGAAAAAAGACAAGAAGCGGCTTTTCCACAGCCGCAGCTTCGCGCTGGCCACGGGACAATCGACTTCGGGAGCTACGAATGATCGCTGGGCTTGCAGGAAAGGACTTCCGGAGCAACCGTCTCGCTCGGCGGGCGTCGGCACGGAATTCCCACCAGGCCTTTGCGTCTTCGAGAGCCATCTCTCGACTTCCACGCGCTGGGGAGGAGCCCGACCTGGAGCTCCTGTCGTTCCCCAGGCAGGGGAAGTAGGTTTTCTGGAATTCTGGGTTCTTGCCTAGTTTAGGGAAGGGGGTTTTCTGGGATTCTCGGGGTTCCCCAGGGTGGGGACGACGATTTTCTGGGATTTTTCGCCTATCCGACCTCCCTGGAGGACACTTTCTGCTCGCCGTCGGGTGACTTCGTCTGCGTCCCCTTGCGCGCCTTTCGGCGAGGTGGATGGCCCGTTGGGCGCTGATTCTGCCATTTCCTACGCGCCAGATCGCGCTCCATTCCCAGCATGATCGCGAGAGCAGGTGGCGAGCCCCAGGTTCGCCAACGCCGCCTCGAGCTCCTCGAGGCGCTCGGTGTGGACCTGGAGCACGAGTCGGACCTGCTCGCCGTACGACTCGTCTACCAGCTCCACCGCCGGAGGATGTACCAGCCGCTTGACCGCGCCCAAGAGGTCGTAGGGCAGCTCCAGCGTCCGGCGCACCGTCGGCACCCGCCGCGCCACCGGCAGCCCCGCGAGCGCTTCCCGGGCCGCCGCGGCGTAGGCACGGGCGAGCCCTCCCTTGCCCAGCTTGGTGCCGCCGAACCATCTCACCACCACCGCCAGCACGTCCGACAGCTCGGCCCCGCGCAGCACCTGGAGCATCGGCATCCCGGCCGTGCCAGCGGGCTCGCCGGCGTCCGAGCTGCGCTCGCGCGGCGGCTGACCCAGCCGCCAGGCGAAGCAGCAGTGGGAGGCGTCGGGGTGACGGCGCTCGATCTCGGCGAGCGCCGTCTTCGCCGTCTCCTCGTCCGGCGCCGGAGTCAGAATCGCCAGAAAGCGCGAGCTCTTCTCCCGGATCTCCGCCTCGGCGACTCCGGCGGGCACCCGGTAGGGGGTGACCGGCTCCTGCGCCGGGGCTCCGGACACCTACCCCACCACGCTCTCGTACACCGCGCGGTAGCGGGCCACGACGTCGTCCTGGGCGAACTCGGTCACCGCGCGCCGGCGACCGGCCTGGCCAAAGGCGCGCCGCCGGTCCTCGTCGGTGAGCAGGTCGAGCGCCGCTTCCGCCATGGCCTCGGTGTCCCCCACCGGCAGCAGATAGCCGCACTCGCCGTGGACCACCACCTCCGGCAGACCGCCGACGTCGGTGGCGATCACCGGCACCTCGCAGGACAGGGCTTCGAGCGCCGCCAGACCGAACGACTCGGTCTCCGACGGCAGCAGGAAGAGATCCGCGCCCACCAGGGCCTCTTCGACCAGCGGCATGTTGCCGACGAAGGTGATCGCGTGGCAGATCTGGTGCTCGCGGCAGTAGGACTCGACGTGGTTGCGATCCGGGCCGTCGCCGACCAGCACCAGCCGGGCCGGCATCCGCTCGAGCACCCGACCGAAGGTCTTGACCACGTCGAGCACCCGCTTCACCGGGCGGAAGTTGGAGATGTGGACCAGGACCCGCTCGCCGGGCTGCGCCCAGCGGCGAGCGCCGGGGCTGTCGCGAACCTCCTCGAAGCGCGCGGGATCGATGAAGTTGGGGACGATGGTGATGGCCTGGCAATCGCCCAGCTTGTCCTGGGTCGAGCGGCACAGGGACTCGGAAACCGCGGTCACCGCGTCGCTCTGCTGGATGCCGAAACGGGTGGTGGCCAGGTAGCTGGGATCGTTGCCCACCAGGGTGATGTCGGTGCCGTGGAGGGTGGTGACCACCGGCAGCGGCTGGGGGGCGACGATCTGCCGCGCCAGCACCGCGGACACCGCGTTGGGCACCGCGTAGTGGACGTGGAGCACGTCGAGGCGGTGGTGCCGGGCGACTTCCACCATCATGGTCGCCAGGGCCAGCGAATAGGGCGGATACTCGAACAGCGGGTAGCGGGGGACCAGCACCTCGTGGAAGAAGACCCGGGAGCTGGCGAGGGAGAGGCGGGAGGGGAGCGCATAGCTGATGACATGGACCTCGTCCCCCCCTTCCGCCAGGGCCATCGCCAGCTCGGTGGCCACGATGCCGGAGCCGCCGAAGGTCGGATAACAACTGATCCCGATTCTCATCGAATGCCTCCGACCGCGTGGTCCAGGGGATCGCGCACCACCAGCGGCAGGCGGCTGCCGAAGGGCTCTCCGAACCGGGCTCCCACCATGTTGCCGAAGTGGCGGGCACGGCCCTCGATCGCGTGCCAGAAATCCTCGCTGGCGATCTTGGTGAGCGGTGTCTGTCGCGGGCCCTGCCGCGGACCCCGGGTCTCCGGGTCGTGGCCGTCCGCATTCCGGTCGCCGGTGCTCTCGCTCCGGGTTCCGGGGTAGACCTGGCTGCCGTAGGCGGCGACCGCACGCTGGCGCTGGTCCCATACCTCGGTGACGTCCACCACGAAGGTCGGCTCGAAGGAGTCGTGCTGCATGTAGTGGAAGAAGGCGCCGGGACGGTGCGGCTCACCCCGCTCCGGGGCGCGGTTGGTCAAGCCGGCGTAGAAACACGCCGCGGCCACCAGAGCGTGGGCGCGGGCGTGGTCCGGATGGCGGTCCGAGGGCGGCGGCCCCAGGACGACCTCCGGCCGGTAGCGGCGGAGCACTTCGATCAGCGTGTCCTCGTTGGCAGGGGTCGGCTGCATGAAGCCATCACCGCAGCCGAGGATCTCCATCGCCGCGGCACCCAGGATCTCCGCCGCCCGCTCCGCTTCCTCGCGGCGCAGCTCGGGCGTGCCGCGGGTACCCAGCTCACCGCAGGTGAGGTGGACCAGACCCACCTTGCGGCCGCGCTGAGCGAGCAGCGCCAGGGTGCCGCCACAGGCCAGCTCGATGTCGTCCGGGTGGGCGCCGAAGGCGAGCAGATCCAGCTTCGTGCCGGCTCTCGGGGGGCCGCTCATACCACCACCACCTGCAGCCAGCGGGGGTCGAGTCCCAGGTGGGCCTCGAAGGCCTCGACGAAGCGGTCACGGTACTTGCCCGGAAAGTAGGCGCAGGAAACCACCCGCTCCTGCAGCCGCCCCCCGGGGAGACAGGCGTCGCGCAGCCGCTCGACACGCTGGGCGCGCACCTTGTCGCGCTGGGCCATGGCGGAGGTCACCTTGCCCTCGAAGGTGTCGAGCCCCTGCAGCACCCGATCGCGGGTCTTCTCCCACGGCCGCTGGAGGTTCGCGTCGAGGGCCAGCGCCGGCTTTTCGAGGTCCTCCAGCGCCTGCCGCACGCGGTCGCGGATCGGCCCCACGGGATTGTCACCCGCCCGCTCGGCGAGCCGGCGCTCGAGCTCCTCCGGTCCGGCGAAGAGGTCGGCGAGATCGAGCCCCGTCTGATCGAGCTGCTCCAGCCGGTGGCTCTCCAGAACCACCGCTTGCGGCCGCAGCGCCACCCACGGCGCCTCGATCCCCAGCACCTCGTAGACCGGCGCCACCTGGGCGAGATAGGACACCTCCCCCGGGCCCATCACCTGGAGGAAGGTGCCCAGCAGGGCGTCCTGCACCGCCGGCCGGGCCAGCACCCCGGGGCTGACGGCCGCCGGGTTGTCGTCGAGGGCTGCGAGCAGATCGTCTACCGTGCCTCCCCCGCCGCCGGAGCCGCCCGAGGTGCTGGCGCCATCGAGACCGCGCAGCGCCCAGCGGTCCCAAGCCTCTTGCTCATGGCCCTCCCCCCGCCACTCGATCCGGCGCCGCTCGCCACGGTGGAGCAGAAACAGCGGGCTCACTCCGCGCTGAGGATGGACCTGGAGCGCGTAGCCCCGGTTCTCGATCTCGCGGTCGGCAGCGAGGTAGGCTCGCTCCAGCGCGTGGCGCTCCTCCACCAGCTTGCGGAGCACGGTGCGCTGGGCGGACTTGACCTCTGCGAGCATCGAGTCCAGCAGCAGCGGCGTGGAGTCCCCCAGGATCTCCGCCATCAGCTTGCAGAAGGCTTCGCCGAAGCGGGCGTCGGGACGGTAGAAGCGCGCCACGGAATCCAGCCAGTCGTCGAAGCGCTCGCCGTGGAGCCCCTCACGCAGCCGCTCGTAGACCTCCTCCAGCCCGGCGCCCAGGGTGCGCATACCGACCGGCATCAAGGGTTGGGGGTCTTCTCCCAGGTCCAGAGTCCAGGGTCCTTTGCGGGTGAGCATGGTGACCTGCGCCACCTCGTCCCAGTCGTGATCCTCGGTGGCGACCCAGAACACCGCCACCGCGGGGGTGCCGGCGGCGGTGAGAGCCTCCGCCCAGCGGTGGGCGGCGACCATCTTCGACAGCGTGTAGAGCGGGCCGCCGAACAGCCCCGGCTGCTGCCCGGAAACCACCACACGGGTGTCGGGGGCGGCGAGCCGCGCCGCCAGCTCCGCCGCCCGCGGATGGCCGTAGGACTGGTTGGCGACCGACAGGGCGCGCGCGAGGGCGGCGCGGTCGACCCCGTGGCGCTCCACCCGGGGCGCCGGGCCGTCCGGCATCTCGCCCGGCGGCAGAAAGCGCAGCGGGCTCAGCAGATTGCGGTCCTCGCCGCGCAGATAGGCGGCGGGCATCGGGGGCAGACGCCCGGTCGCCAGCAGGTCGACGCGCAGATCGACACGCAGATCGAGGTCGAGGCCCGCGCCCGGGGTCTCAACGGGCCTTGCGGCCGACGAGGATGAGGCGTTCGCTGTCTCGTTCAAAAGGGTCTCCATTGAAATTCCCATAGAAGTCCGTCACCTCGAGCCCCGCCCAGTTGAGACCCATCACGACCTCCTCGCGGCGGTAGCCACGCACGCTCTCCAGGAACGTACGGGGGCTCTCCCCCTGGGTTTCCACCCGGATCCGCTTGTTGACGCGTCGGGCCGTCGGGTCCCACCAGCGCTCGATGACCGCCCGGTGGGTGCCGCCCTCGGTCTCCCGGACGCGCTCCTCGCGCGGCTCCAGGGTATCGAGGACCCGGTCGAGGTTGAGAAAGTCGATCAGAAACTCGCCCTCCTCGATCAACACCCGCTCCATCTCCGCCAACACCTGGAAGTTCTGCCACTCGGTCTCGAAGTAGCCGAAGGAGGTGAAGAAGTTGAGCACCCACTCGAAGGTGCGGGGGGCGAAGGGAAGGCAGCACATGTCACCGCTCACCCGCGGCAGATGCGGCGCCTGGGCGAGCAGGATCAGCGACAGGTCGATGCCCAGAGCCCGGTAGCCCTGCTTGCGCAGCGCCTCGGTGTGGCGGCCGGCGCCACAGGCGAGATCGAGCACCGCACCGGACTTCGGGCTGTGCAGGCGGTCGACCACGAAGGCCACGTGCCGCTCCGCCTCCTCGGCGTCGCGGTACGAGTACAGCTCCAGGTACTCCTCGCCGAACCACTCCCGGTACCAGGCCACACGGGGATGATACCCCTCGCGAGCCGATGCCGACGCGGAGATCCGCAGGGTACAATGCCCTCCACCGTGCTGTCCTCCATGCTGTCCTCCCCGCCGTCTGCCAAGACCTCGCTCGGTCCCTTTGCGGCTCGCCCGTTGTCGATCGGGGGAATCACCGTGGACCCGCCGCTGGTGTTGGCGCCGATGGCGGGGATCACCGACCGGGACTTCCGGCTGCTGCTGCGCCGGATCGGCGGCGTCGGGCTGGTGACCATGGAGTTCGTCTCCTCCCGCGCCATCGTCGAGGGCCATCGGGACGCCGACCGCATCCTCGTCTTCTGCGAGGAGGAGCGCCCGCTGTCGATCCAGATCTACGGCTCCGACGCCGCCACCATGGCCGAGGCGGCGCGGCACGTGGAGGAGCTGGACCCCGACCTCTGCGACATCAACATGGGCTGTCCCGCCAACAGGGTGCTCAAGGGGTGCGCCGGCGCCGGACTGATGGGGGATCTCCGGCTCGCCCGTGACATCGTCCGCGAGGTGCGCAAGGTGCTGTCGATCCCGCTGACGGTGAAGTTCCGGCTGGGGCTCGACCAGCCGCGCAAGAACTACGTCGAGCTGGGCCGCATCTGTGAAGGCGAGGGCGTGGACGCCGTGGCGATGCACGGCCGCACGGCCCAGCAGATGTTCCGCGGCGAGGCCCGGTGGGAGGAGATCGCCCGCCTCAAAGAAGCGGTTTCGATCCCGGTGCTGGGCAACGGCGACGTTCGGAACGCCGCAGACGCCGCCGAGATGCTCCGCGTCACCGGCTGCGACGGCGTGATGATCGGCCGCGCCGCCACCCGCAACCCGTGGATTTTCCGCCAGACCGCCGCGCGTCTAACCGGCGGCCGGGTCGAGGAGCCCACCCTCGAGGACCGGCGGCGGCTGATCCTCCATCACTTCCGCACCGTCATCGAGCGCGAGGAGCCGACCCACGCGCTGCACAAGCTGCGGGTCTTCACCCGCTGGTACAGCCACGGATTGCCGGACGGCGTCCGCCTGCGACGGCAGATCCAGACCCTCCCGGACGCCCCGACGTTCCTGGCCGCGGTGGAGGAGTTCTTCGAGGAGATCTCGACCCTCGAAGCGGCGGCCTGATCTCAGTGTGGAGGCACCCATGCTCCCCGGGAACGGAAAGCAAGTCATCGACCGTCTGATCCTCGTCTACAACGCCGACTCCGGCGCCTTTGCCGCCTTTGTCGACAGCGCCAACGTGAGCGAGCGATGACCACCCACCAGATCTCCTCGGATCAGACCGAGATCCGGCGGCAGGAAGTCGACGGTCCCCCTGCGGAGGTGTGGGCCGCCGTGCGCCGAGCGGCGGACGCCTGGGGGGCCGAGTGGCAGCCCGGCTCGCTGCACCGGGCCGGCATCGGCCGGCTCCGGCTGCCGGTGACCGCCGGCATCCGCTTCGGCGTGCTCGACGGCGAGCTGCGGGTCGCACCGGACCCCGGAGCCTCTTCCGAGTCATCCGAAGACCTCTGCTCGGAGGTCACCTACCGCCCCGAGAGCTCCCTCTACTTCGTAAACACCAAGATCCTGGTGATCCTGGTGATCGCGGCCCTGGGCGGCCTCCTGGTGGTGATCTGGCCCTTCTTCCCCCAGCATCGGGCGCTGGCGCAGGTGGCCCCCCTGGGGGCGGTGCTCGCCCTGGTCGGGTGGTTCCTGGTGATCTCGCGGCTGGAGAACCGCGGCCCGCGGGAGTTCCTCGAGCTGGTGGCACTGGAGACCGAGAGCGCGGCGGCGAGCGGGAGCGCCGAGGAGGGCGAGCCTGGACAGTTGGGATAAGGAGCAGGAATGACGGAGCTGGAATGAGGCTCGCCGGCGATCTTGTTGGAACGGGTGCCGCAAGCGTTGTCCTTGTCGGCGAGGCCCTCTGATAGGGGGCCGAGGTTCTTTGAAGGGGGCGTTTTTGGATTCGACGGGGAACAGGACGTTTCGAGGGAAGCGTGCCGAGTCCGACTCGTAAAATCGGAACCCTATAACTGCCAACGACAACTTGGCTTTCGCTGCGGCCTAACCAGGCCAAGGTGACGCGCTCTCAGCAGCCCTGATCTACGGCGGCTGGCAGCGTGACGATTGAAGTAGATCGGAAGGGCATCGGTTGCTCCGCACCGGTGTCTGGATCTCGAGCGGAGCTGGCCAGTGCGTTGGACCGCCTCGCTCCTGAGCGCACGGCGAGACAAGAAAGTTGAGGCTACGCACGTAGACGCCTTCGCAGCGTGTTTCTCGGACGCGGGTTCGATTCCCGCCGCCTCCACCAACTCGTGAACAGGAGCTATTCTCTTTGTCGGCCCCAGGTTGTTTGCTCTTGGCACGCTGGCTCCTCGGTCCTCCCATGACCCGCCTCACAAGCTCCCTGCTCGTTGGCCTTCTTCCGGCGCTCCTGCTCTTCGCCTGTGAAGCGGATCCCACCGGGTATGCCGTCCGCGACGGCTATCTGACCGGGGCGGACGGCGCGAGGCTCTATTACAGGACGCTCGGAGATGGGAGGGAAACGATCGTCGTGGTTCATGGCGGTCCGGGGGCGGGAATGGACTCGATTCTCCCGTCCGTCGAGCCGCTCGCTGAAAGCTTCACCCTGGTGCTCTACGACCAGCGAGGCGGGGGGCGATCGGAGCTCCCGAGCGACACCGACAAGCTCGATGCCGGATTCTTCGTCGAGGACCTCGAGGCCGTTCGCAGGCACTTCCGAATCGAGCGGATGAACGTGCTCGCCCACTCCTTCGGAGCCGTGCTGGTGGCTCGCTATTGCGAAGCCCACCCCGAACGTCTCGCCCGGATCGTGTTCCACGGCGCCACCGGACCGCGACGCTCGGAGGCAGCGAGGATCCAAAGGGCGAAGGCGGAGGTGTCCCCGGCCATACCCGGCCGCTTGTCCGAGCGAGCGTCCGAGCTGTTGCAGAGTCTGATGGAGGGCACCGCCGCGGATGCGGTCGCAACCTGCCGCGAGTATGAAGCAATCGGCAGGGAGCTCGCGGTAGCGCGGGGCGAGGAGGTCCATTACCAAGGGACCACGTGTCGAGCCCCGCCCGAGGCGGTCCGGTACTACTACCGGTACACCGCGCAACTGACGCCGAGGAGCTTCGGCGACTGGGACTTCACCAGGGGTCTCGAGGAAGTCTTCGCGCCCCTCCTCGTCGTCTATGGCGAGGACGATCCGGTGGGGGTTCCTGCACAGCGCGAGTGGGCGGAGGCCGTCCCGAACGGCCGGCTTCTGCTGGTTCCCGACGCGGGCAAGGCAGCATTGTCGGACAATCCAGAGCTCACCCTTGCCGCAGTCGAAAGGTTTTTTCGCGGGGACTGAGTCGATGGCCGCCACCCCAAACCAAAACATCCACCACCGGCCCCCGAGCCGCCTCCTCCCCCGCCGGCAACCCCACCACCAGCGCGTCCCCCACCGCCCACTCGAACCTCACCGACGTAAACGCCGTGCCATAGACGTACCCCCCAGTCTCCACCCGCGTGGCGTGGAGCGCGATCGCCTGCCCACCCACCTCGAGCCGGGGCGGCGAGGGGGGCGGCTCCGGGTCGCGGACCAGAATCTGTACCGAAAGCCACACCTCCTCATCACCCACGTCCGGAGGCTCGGGTGGGGGCAGCGCCCAGCGCTCGACTCCCTCCTCCGCCCAGTGCCTCTTGCGCTCTCGCAGCTCCCAGGGGTGCAGCCGCAGCTCCCAGGTGGGTCCCCAGGCTTGGCCGAGCTTCGGCCCGATGCGGTGGATCTCCCTAGATTCTTCTTCCGGATCCAAAGCCCCACGGGCAAGCGAGACGACGGCGTCGGCGAGCGCCGTCTGTGAAGGATCCTCAGTCTCAGTGAGTCGCCGCATGGCCACCGCGTCGCGGCGGGTGAGCAGCACCGGCAACGCCATCCCCTCGGGCAGCGGCCCCTCGAAGAGCACCGTACGGCCGGCGAAGGGTTGGAGCGCCTCGGTGAGCTCCCGTTCCAGCAAGTCGCGCGTCGAAGGCACCGCCACGCGGTAGGCGTAGACGTGGATCGGCACCCATAAGACCAAGACCCCCACCGTCGCCAGCACCGCACCCCACACCCTCGCCGCCCTCTCCGGCCCCCAGGGTCGCGCCAGCCCGGGCCAGCGCCCGACGAGGAATCGCCACACGGCGCGGGCCGCCGTCACCAGCGCCCACGCCGCCGCCAGCGACGTGAACGGCAGCAGCGGCAGCAGGTTGTTGGGCTTGGGGTACGCCGTGGTTCCCGTGTAGAGCAGTCCGTAGCCCAGCACCCACAACGGCACCAGACCCCAGAGCCGCTCCGGGCTCGGCTCCGACCCCGAGCGGTATTCCTTCTCCCTGGACGGGGAGCGGCGGAGCGAGAGCAGCCAGCGAGCCCCAAGCCCCACCAGGCCGGCCAGCGCGATCCAGCCCAGCACCCGGCCGTGGAAACCGGCGGAAACCAGGTGCCGCGCCGCCTCGGCGAAGGCCGCCGGGCGGTCGAGCTCCGCCAACTCGGCGCGCTCGCCGTAGATCCGCAGGTTGCGGTCCAGATACTCCGCCTGGAGCCCGACGAAGGGGTTGAGCGCCAGGTAGACGGCCACGGAGACTCCACCCGCCAACAGAAGACCCACCACGGCTCGCCTCACCTGCAACCGGTGCAGGAACCTCTGATCCCCTGTCACAGAGCCCCACGGCCACAGCATCCAGCCCGCGGCGAGCACCGGTAGCAGGGCGGTGAAGGCGCCGTTGAGCTTGGCGGCAGTGGCGAGCCCTACGGCGCCGCCGACCGCGACCCAGCGGCGGTACACGAAGCGCCTCGCCTCGAGCAGCCCCTGACGCGGCATCAACAACCGCAGCGTCAGAAGAAAAGCGGCTAGCGTGCACAGGGTGAGCAACATGTCCGGCTTGAACATCGCCGACTGCCGCAGGTGGGCCGGCGAGGCGGCGAGGATGACCGCCGCCAGCAACCCGATCCCCGGCCCCCGCTCGGGGCCGAACAACCGGCGGCCGGCGAGAAACACCAGCACCAGCGTCAGCACGCCAAAGACCGCCACCGTGGCTCGGCAGAGGAAGTAGGCGGTGGGTGTCGGAGACCTCGGGGCGCCCTCCTCGAAGACCGCGAATCGGTCGTAGCCGGTGAGGCGGTGCAGCGCCTGGCTGGCGGCCAGCACCGGCACCTGCGGCAGATAGGAGAGGCTCGGATACCAGCCGTTGGCGGGGCGCAGACGGTTCCAAAAGGATGAGCCCTGAGCTTCCTCCGGACCGGGTGCCAGCAGGTGCTGGAGGTTCTCGAGGCTGTAGCGCTCGTCGAAGAAGCGCCCGCGGTGGAGGTCGTAGGCGGCGAAGCCGAGCCGCAGCAGAAAGCTCCAGACCACCAGCGCCAGGAGCAGCCCGCGGACCAGCCGGGCGCTCGAGAAAGGGGCGCTCAACGGGTCACCGCAGGTGCTGCGGGGCGAAGCGGCGAGGTTCTCGAGCGGGAGGCGGCGACCCGGCGCGGGCCGGCCAGGTCGTAGAGCTGACGGTAGCTGTCCGAGAGCACCAGGATGCGCTTGACGTAGATCCGGGACTCGGTGACCCCCAGCCCTTCGAGAAAGCGGTCCGGGTCGCGCCGGCCGGCGCGCTGCCACAGCCGCTGGATGCGGTAGGGACCGCCGTTGTAGCCGGCCAGGGCGAGCTCCAGGTGATCGTCGAACATCGACATCACCTGACGGAAGTAGGCGGCACCGACACGCAGGTTGAAGTCCGGATCGGCGAGGCGCCGGCTGGAGAAGCGCAGCCCGATGCGGCGGGCGACCTCGCGCCCGGTGGCGGGCATGAGCTGGAGCAGTCCCCGGGCACCCGCTCGGCTGCGGGCGGTGGGATCGAAACCGCTCTCCTGCCGGATCATCCCGAGCAGGACATGCATCGGCAGGTCGTACAGCTCCGCCTGAGCGCGCACGGTGTCCTCGTAGGCCAGCGGGTAGTAGAGGCGCAGAGCACGCTCCGGCACGCCCCCCTGGTACGGACCGCCGAGCGCCGGGAAGGCCATGCGGATGGGGCCGATGCTGCCCCGGAGATCCCCCTTGCGGCTCCGGATCTCGCTCTCCAGCGCGTAGGAGGCGCGGAGGTCGAAGCCCTCGGGGTCGAAGAGGGTGCCCGGTGGACCCTCGAGCCGACGGTGGCGCCGGGCCTCCAGCTCGACCAGGGCCAGGTCGTCGAGCCCCAGATCGCTCAACAGCCGCACGCGGTCGAGGCGCGGATCCTCTGGCCAGGGCGCCGGCTCGCGACCGGGCACCCGCAGCCCGTCGGCATCGGGCCGCGTCTCCGGTGCCAGCCGCGCCAGGGCGTGCTTGCGGTAGAAGTCGTTGGTGTCCGCCGCCGCGATCTCACGGTAGATCTCCCGCGCCCGCTCGCGATGGCCCAGGGCCTCGTAGGCGCGGCCGGTCCAGTAGCGGCCGCTGCGGGTGTTGCGGTGCTCCGGATAGAGCGAGGCGAGCTCGGCCCAGAAACCGATGGCGATCGAGTAGTTGCGGTCCTGGAACCCCTCCCAGCCCTTGCGCCACAGGAAGTCCGCCCCGGTGGCGTCCTCCGGATCGAGCTCCTGGAGCCGTTGCAGCACTCTCAGGGCGGGCTCGAGCTCACCGTCCGCCAGGTCCTGGAACAGCCGGCGCAGGGCGGTCCGCGACAGCTCGCGGTCGCCGTCCAACACCGCCACCCGCTCCAGGTGCCGGTGGGAGACGGTCCGCCACCGCTCTCGCTCGGCGGCGGGCAGGTTGGTGCGCCCGCGGTGGACGGAAGCCAGGTCCCGCGCCGCCAGCGCCCGCTGCCATTCGAGCTGCGACGCCTGCTCGTCGTCCGCAGCCTCGACATCCGAGAGCAGCTCGAAGGCTTCCGCGCCCCGGTGCGCCCGGGTGAGCACCGAAGCGGTGAGCAGACGCCAGGAGGTGTCCCGCCGACCGGCCGACACGGCTTCCAACGCCTCCAGCGCCTCGTCGTGCAGGTCGATCCCGGTCAGTGCCCGGGCGCGCTCCATCAGCTCGGGGACGGAGAGCACGGAGGCCCAGGCGACCGTCCCCTCGCCACCGCCCGTGCGGCCGGCCGCCAGGCCGAAGAGGTCGGTCACGGCCAGCTCCTCGGCCTTCTCCGGCGCGCGGATCAGCAGGCGCCGCGCCACTCGGCGACGGGTCGCCTCGTCGCCCAGCTCTCCGGCGACCTCCCAGGCCAGCTCGTCGAGGCGAGTGAGGGTCTCATCCGGAATCGGTGCGGTGCCGGGTACGGAGCCCGCGAGGTGCGCCCGCTCCACGATCTGCAGCACCGCCCGGGGATCCTCGGCCTCCCGCGCGAAAGCCGCCGCCTTCTCCAGCGCCGCGGCAAAGAGCGGCGACGAGGGATAACGCGCCGCAATCTTGTCGAGGGCGGCCCGGGCCACCGGTAGCTCATCGAGGGCGGCGGCGGTGTCGGCGAGGGTGAGCAGCCGCCAGTCCTCCAGCACGGTGCCGGGGCCACCGCCCAGGAACAGGCGCTCACGCGCCAGCTCGAGACGCTCGCAGGCGTGGGCGTGGAGGCCCTGGACCACACGGACGAAGGAGGCGTCCTCGGCTCTCTCCGAAGCACCGGTGGGGGTGTCGGAGCCGAGCCGGGCGAGGGCCCGATCGCACTCGCGGCGCCGGAGCGCCTCACCGGCCTCCTGGTAGGCGGCGCTCAGCCGGGGCACGGGGATCCGGTGGGGCGGAATCGCCGCGACGTCGGAGACCTCGCGGAGGGGGACGGCGGAGGGGCGGGTCACCGGGCGGGCCGTCGGTGAGCCAGCGGTCGGTGAAGCGATGGTCGGTGAAGCCGTGGCCGCCGAGACGGGCTCCGCCAACGGTGGGGAGGCGGAGGAGTCGGTGGAGCGTGAGAACGGCGCGAACGCCCAGAAAGCCAGTGAGACCAGCGAAACGCCCAGAAGGGCGAAAGTGAGAAACCGTCGACTTCGATGCACTTCGATCTTTACTACGTCGACCCGGGTCCGAAACATTCCGGTCCCGGTAGAGTCTGTGCCCGATCAGATGCCGAGCGTCTTCGGATCCCCCGCCCCCAGCACGCGAACCATCTCCTGGTAGAAATAGTCGGTCTTTTCCCGGACGCGCTCGTCGACCCGGGCGTCGTAGAGTTGGCGGGACCTCTCGATGTCGTCCTTGAGGCGCTCGAAGATGTCGTTGTGCTGACGCCCCTCCATCACGTGCTCCTCGTTGTAGAGCTTGATCTCGCTGACCAGCAGACGGGCCAGGCGCCGCGCCTCCTCGTGCCGCGCCTCCTCGTCGCCGTCCATCTCCTCGGTACCGGCGAAGGCCCAGCCGGGACCCTGGACGTCGCTCGGCGGCGCCACCTCGACTCCGCCGGGACCGGGGTGGGTGTCCTCGGCTCCCGCCGCCGGCGCCCTAGGGGTCTCCGGCGGGGGCACCGCCGTCGGTGTCGGCGGCTGCGCTTCTACAGGGGTGGAAGGAGCCTCCGGCGCCGCCTCTTCGACCTCGGCCTCTTCGGCCGGTGACTCTTCGAGGGTCCACCCGGGCCGTTCGGGCTCGCGCTCCAGCATCTCGCCCACCGCCGCCGTCTCCGGCCCGGTGGTCAGGCCCTCGGTCGGCGGCGCCCCCTCGGCGGCCGGTCCCCCGTAGTCGGGAGTCGCGTACGACGGCGCGGGGCTCAGGGAGGTGTCTTCCGGCGGCGGCACCGCCGTCTCCGGCTGGCTCTCCCTCCCCGGCTCGGCCTCGAAGCCCTCCAGCGGGACCTCTTCCTCGGCCTTCAGGTCCACCTCGCCGAGATCCATGTCGTCGAGCTCCACCTCGTCCATCGACGAGGGGGAGACTTCGATGTCCTGCAGCACCTCGAGCTCGACCGCCTCGGCAGCCGGAGGAATCGGCGGGGCCGGTCGCCCGGGAGGCGTTTCCTCCGCGACCGGCGCCTCCGCCATCGGCTCTTCTGCGACCGGCTCTTCGGCAGGGGGTGCCGTCTCGGGGAACGGCGCCTCGGTGGGAGGTGCCAAGGGAGCGGGTCCGGGCGAGGCGAACGCGACGAGGGTCGGGGTCGACTCGCGCTGGCGCATCGGCAGGGTCTCGATGGCGAGAGCCGCCACGTAGGTCAGGGTCTGGAGACTGTCGACCGGCAGGCTCGCCTCGCCGACGCGGTCCGCGTACACGGCGCCCGCCACGCGGTCCCTGAGCAGAAGGGGCAACAGCACCGCTCGCCGCCCCACCGGAGCCTCCAGCCGGCTGGCGAGGGTCGCGCGCTCCGCGGAGCCCAGCTCGACCACCCCCTGGCCCGCCAGCAGACGTGCCCAGCCGCTGCCCTCCGGAGCGTCGACGACCATCTCCCGCAAGGTGGCCTCGCCGTCCCCGAAGCCGTGGCCGCCCCAACCCTGGAGCTTTCCCGGCTGGGCGAGGAACACCGCGACCCGCGAGGCGAAGCGACCGCATTGCTCCAACAGGGCCTGCAGCAGGTCTCCCTGGCTGCGCGCGGTGTCGAGAGCGGCAAGGGCTTCCCTCAGCTCGGCGGCCGACGCGCCGGTGGCTTTCTGCGCCTCCTGCTGCCGCACCTCCTGGGAGACCTCCTCCAGGACCGGCTGGAGATCGCTGTCCTCGAACAAAGTCTCCGGAAGGCCGGCGGAGAGCTTCTCGAGCTGTTCTCGCAAACCTTCGCTCTGGGTGCGGAAGCGGTCGAGGATCTCCTGCCGCATTTCGCCGAAGGTCTGCTCGATCCGGTGTCGGATCTGTTCTTCGAGTTGCTGGATCTTGTCCGAAAGCGGCATACGAAAACCTCCCGGAGGGCGGAGTCGAAGCTCAAGTGCTCGGGGTCCCTGTTGAGGGGTGCTTCTATAACTTTTCGATTATTTGTCACCGCCCTCCCCGTGTCAAGGACGGGTGAGCGGCCGAAAGCTTTATCCCAAGGGGGTTTAGACGCGATTCCGCGATCCGTTGCTCCTTGAGGGCGATCCGGCGGTATGCTACCGTAAGCGATCCCGGAAACGACCTCGACAGGAGGGATGTGACATGCAGCGTCTACTGATCGCTCTCGGCCTCGTATGCCTGACGCTCGTGGGCTTCACCGGCTGCGGGCCTTCCGAGGAGGAAATCGCCGCCCAGGAAAACGAGACGCATCGGCAGCGGCTGGAGGAGCTTCAGGCGCAACACGACGCCCTCCAGGCGAAGAGGGCGGAGGCCGAGGAGCTGAGAGCCCAGCTCGAAGCGGCTCCCGAAGTTGGCGAGAACAACGGTGAGGGAAATGGCGAGGAGGCGGCCGACGGTGCCGGCCAGGGCGGGGACGAAACCGCCATGGAAGAGGGCGCGGAGGATCCCGCAGCCCGGCTCGAACAGCTCCAAGAGGAGGTGCGGACGGCCTCCGAGGAGCTGTACATGGCCGTGGGCAGCTTCCTCAACGACGACGTGCCGTTGCTCCAGGGCGAGGAGCCGACCGAGGTCCAGAAGGCCGCCCTGCGGATCAAGTCGGCCGAGGACATGGTCCTGGCCCGCGAGTACATCGTCGAGGGCGGAGACTACAAGCGGGCCATCGCGATCTACCAGGCCGCTCTGGACGTGGATCCCGACAACACCGCGCTCCAGGAAGCCCTGGTCGACGCGGAGGCCAACCGCTTCATGACCGAGGAGCGCCTGTCCCAGGTCAAGAAGGGCATGAGCCCGGACGAGGTCCGCGAGGTCCTGGGGCGGCCGATCCACTACAACATCCGTGACTACGAGCAGGGAGGCCAGACGGTCACCGCCTGGTATTACCCGAAGAACGAGGGGGGCGCCGCCGCCGCCGTGTGGTTCCGCCCGCGCCGGGGAGAGGTGCAGGTCTACCGGATCGACTTCAACGCCGTCGAGGGCAAGCAGGACGAGGAGTCCGAAGGGTAACCCTCGAGTGGGCTCCGAGTCATGGGGAGTCATGGGAATGTCACCCCAGCATGGTATGTTCTCTACCGTGCTATCCACCCGATCCCTCGGTAGGGAGGTTCCAACAGGTCCATCAGGGAATCTGAAGTCGAGGGAGACGGTCGAGAATCTTGTAGTAAAGAGAGGTGATTCGTTCATGCCGGTCGTTCACGTGCGGGAAGAGGAGAGCTTCGAGAACGCTCTCCGCCGCTTCAAGCGCAAGGTCGAGAAGTCCGGAGTGCTCACAGAGCTACGCAAGCGTCAGCACTTCGAGAAGCCTTCGGTGAAGCGGAAGCGCAAGGTGATGCAGGGTCGTAAGAAGATGCTGCGGAAGCTTGCGGACGAGCGTCGTCAGGGCCTCGCCTGATCGCGGGCCCCCAAGCGTCCTTTTCACGTCCCGTTGGGGACCACAAGGCAACCGCCTGATCGCTACGCGGGAGCGGGCTCGAGCCCGTTCCCGCGTTTCGTGTTTGAGCTCACCTCCTGTTCGAGCCGTCTCGCACCCGGCCGACCCGTCCCGGACCCCAGAATGAGCCCCGCCTTTCTCTCTCCCGCCAGCGCCCACGCCGTCGAGCTGCCGATCCTGCTGTCGCTGCTGGCGGAGCTGACCGCCAGCGATCTGGGCCGTCGCCGCGTCGAGCGCCTCGAGCCGTTCACCGATCCGGAGGCCCTGTCGGTGCAGCGCGACCGGTACCAGGAAGCCGACCGGCTGGTGGCCGAGCGCCCGCTGGTCCCCGCTTTCGAATCGCCGCTGGCGGATCTGCTCGAACGCCTCGAGACCGCCCGCCCGCCGGTGACCGGCGCGGACCTGGTACGCCTCGCCGTGCTGCTGCGCGCCGGGCGGGAAGCGGCGCAGCGCATCCGGGAGGCGGATCCCCCCTGCCCCGCGCTCACCGAGCACGCCGCCGGGCAATCGGACCTCTCGGAGCTGGAACGCCGGATCGGCTCGATCCTCGATCGCCGGGGCGACGTGCGCGACGACGCCAGCCCGGAGCTGGTGTCGCTGCGGCGCACCATCCGCTCGATGCGCGACCGGCTCTACTCCGAGCTCGGAAGCTATGTCCAGGACCACCGGGAAACCCTCGCCGAGGACACCATCCCGCTGCGCGGCGGCCGGCTGATGCTGATGCTGCCGGCGGGTAGCCGCGGCCGCCTTCCGGGGCTCACCCACGGCCGCTCCGGCAGCGGCAAGACCTTCTACTTCGAACCGCTGGAAACGGTGGAATCCAACAACACGCTCCAGCAGGCGGTGGAGGACGAGGACGCCGAGCGACAGCGGCTGGTCAACGAGCTGCTCGCGGCGGCCCGCGGCCGGCTCGACGAGATTCGGGCCTTGGCGGGCTTTCTCGCCGAGCTGGACCTGCTCCAGGCAGCCAAGCGCTTCGCCGATCTCTGCGGCGGGCGGCTGGCGGAGACCGGGGACCGCCACGAGCTCAAGCTGGTGGGCGCCCGGCATCCGCTGCTCGACCCCGGGCTGGCGGAGCTGCGGGAACGGGCGCTCGGGCAACCGGGACATCGGAGCCCCATCGTCCCGCTCGACCTCGAGCTCTCCCCCGACCGCCGGGCGCTGGTAATCACCGGTCCCAACGCCGGCGGCAAGACGGTGGCCCTCAAGACCGCGGGGTTGCTCGCCGCCGCGTCCCAATGCGGGCTGCCGGTGCCGGTGGCCACGGGCACCCGCTTGCCGGCGCTCTCCCGCATGGTGGCCCTGGTGGGAGACGAGCAGGATCTGCTCACCGACCGCTCCACGTTCAGCGGACGGCTGCTGCGGCTCCAGGAAGTCTGGGAGGGCGCCGGGCCGGACAGCCTGCTGCTGATCGACGAGCTCGGCTCGGGCACCGACCCGGAGGAGGGCTCGGCGTTGTCCGTGGCGCTGCTCGAAGGGCTGATCGAGCGCCGCAGCCTGGCGGTGATCACCACCCACCTGACCCAGCTCGCCGCCGCGGCGCTGGACACCGACGGGGCCTCCTGCGCCGCGATGGAATTCGACGGCGACTCCGGCGAGCCGACCTTCCGGCTGCTGCCCGGCCCCCCGGGAGGCAGCGAGGCCCTCGCCCTCGCCCGCCGGCTGGGGCTGCCCGGCGCCTGGCTGGACCGCGCCGAGGAGCTCCTCGGCTCCGAGCACCGCGAGCTGCGCAAGCTGCTGGCCGAGGTGGAGCGCATCCGGCGGGAGCTGGCCGAGCAATACCGCCGTGTCGAGCGCGAGGCGAGCGACGCCGAGAAGCTGCGCCAGCGGCTGGAGACCGAGGAGAAGAGCTTGGCCGAGGAGCGGCGGACCGTCGGCCGGCGGCTGCAGGTAGAGCTCGACGACTTCCGGCGCGAGACCCGGCGCAACCTCCAGGACGAGGTGGCGAAGCTGCGCCAGGAATTCGAGGCGAGCCGGCAGAAGGTCGGCAAGGAACAGGCCCGCAAGGCCGCCGAGCGCCTGCTCGAAGACGCTCCGGAGCTCGATCCGGGGGCCGGCGAGGACGTCGGGGAGCTGGTTGTCGGCGCCCCGGTCCGCCACCGGTTGCTGGGCTGGGAGGGAACCCTGGACCGGCTCGACGACGGCCGTGCCGAGGTCTCCGTCCGTGGCAAGCGGGTCCGTTGCAACGCCGACGAGCTGATGCCCACCGGCGACCCGGGACGCCGCAAACCGTCCCGCTCCGCCAAGAAGGTGTCCGTCTCGCTGGGCGGCGAGCACGGCGAGAGCCGCGAGGTGTCCCGCGAGCTCAAGCTCATCGGTCAGCGGATCGAGCCCGCCCTCGACTCGCTCGACGGCTACCTCGATCGCTGTCTGCTCGCCTCGATGCCCGAGGTGCGGATCGTCCACGGGCACGGCTCGGGACGTCTGCGACAGGCCGTTCGCGAGCACCTCCGCACTCATCCCGCGGTGGCCGACCAGCGGGCCGGCCGCGACAACGAAGGAGGCAACGGCGCCACCGTGGTGCGGCTCAACCGGGGGTAGGCTCGACCCGTCCTCTTCACTCTCCGGCCCGGAGCGGGTCTCTTAAGGTGCATGGTGTAGGGTGGACGAAAGCTGATCATGGCGCTGGGCAACATCGATCTGACCCCTCAGCTCGTGCAGGCGGTGCGCGATGCGGTGGACATCGTCGACATCGCCTCCGAGCACACGCGGCTGACCAAGGCCGGCAACCGCCACAAGGGGCTGTGTCCGCTACATAAAGAGAAGACGCCCTCGTTCAGCGTCGAGCCGGCCCAGGGCCTCTTTTTCTGCTTCGGCTGCGGCGTGGGCGGCGACACCATCAAGCTCCACATGCTGCTCACCGGCGACGACTTTCCCGCCGCCATCGAGGCGCTCGCCCGGCGCTACGGCATCCCGCTGCCCACCCGCTCGAGCAAACGGCGCAAGGAGGATGGACCGGACATCGAGGGCGCCCTCGCCGCCGCCGAGACGTTCTTCCGCGAGCAGCTCCACCGCCAGCCGCTGCCCCAGAGGTACCTCCAGGATCGCCGCATCCCGTCCGAGCTGATCGAGCGCTTCGGCATCGGCTACGCCCCGGACGAATGGGACCTGCTGTGGAAGACCCTGCCCCCCAAGGTCCCGCTGACCGACCTCGAGGCTGCGGGGCTCATCGGGCACCGGCAGAGCGACGACAAGCCCTACGACCGCTTTCGCCATCGGTTGATGTTCCCCATCCACTCCCCCGCCGGCCGGCTGGTGGGCTTTGGCGGCCGCACCCTGGGCGACGACAAGGCGAAGTACATCAACACGGCGGAAACCGAGCGCTTTCACAAGAGCCATCTTCTCTATGGGCTACACCAGGCCAAGCGGTCGATGCGCGACAGCGGACGCGCCTTGCTGGTGGAAGGCTACTTCGACGTCATCGGCGCCGCGGCGGCGGGCATCGAGGCCGTGGTCGCCAGCATGGGCACCGCCTTCACCGAGCGCCAGGCCAAGATGCTCACCCGCTTCGTCGACGAGGTGGTGGTGGGTTACGACGGCGACGACGCCGGCGAGAGCGCCTATCGCCGTGCCCTGCCGATCCTGCTCGCCCAGGGGCTCGGCGTCCATCGCGCCCGCTTCGGCGAGGGCCACGACCCGGACTCGCTGCGGTTGGAGCAAGGGGAAGAGGCCGTGACCGCCGCCGTCGACTCCGCCGAGGACGGCCTGCTGGCCGAGATCCATCGGCTGGCGCCCGCCGGGCTCCACCGGCAGCCGCGGCGCCAGGCGCAGGCGGCCCAGGAGGTCGTCGAGCTGCTGCGGCCGCTGCCCGACGCCGTCGCCCGCTTCGGTTATGCACGGCTCGCCGCCGAGCGGATCGGGGTACCGGTGGAGATGATCGCCCGCCGGCTCAGCGGCAAGGGCGCACCGCCGGGACCGCCCGGCGCTCGGGGCTCGGGACCGCCCGGATCGGCCGACGGACCCTCCTCTGCGCCGGCGGCGGGTGCCGGGGGCTCGAGACCCGGTGGCCAGAGCGCCGCCGGAGAGCAGGCGATCCTGGAGATGCTACTGGCCGAGGGGGCGGAGATTCCGCCGCTCGACGATCTTCCTCCGCCCGAGGCTTTCCTGGATCCCCGCTGCAGGAATATTTATCGGCTGTTTTGCGATCTATATGGCGGAGAAGGAAAGGGTCCGCCAAACCCGCGTGCCCTCCTCGCCGCCGCCGGAGACACTTTGATTATTGACGCACTGGCGGAGGTCATGGTAGGAGGGAATGTTGCTTCACGGAAAGGAGGGCTTGGAGAGCTTCTCCACAAGATGGAGCGCCGCTGGCGACAGCAGCGACTGAAGGAGTTGCAGCACGAGATCAACGAGGCGCAGCGAGTGGACGATTCGACGCGCCTCCAAGAGCTTCTGGAAGAGAAAACAGCGCTGAGCCGACGTCATCACCCCGTCCGGTAATCCCCTGCCGACGAGCCTCGATGGGCGAAGGGTGAACGGGCTCGGCGTCTCGCGTGTTCTTCCGGTCATCGACAGGAGGTCAACTTGGCCATTTCCAGCATCACCCCCGTGGAGGAGCGGCACAGCTCGGTCAAACAGCTCATCGAGCTGGGTCAGGAGAAAGGCTACCTTCTCTACGACGAGATCTACGAGCTTCTCCCGGACGAGGTGGTGAGTCTCCCGGAAGAGCTGGACAACATCTACGTCCGCTTCAACGAGCTGGGCATCGACGTCATCGACCGGCCCGAGAAGTACCAGAACCGGGAAGAGGATGCCGCGAGCACCGAGTTCGACAAGAAGGACGACGACGGCCCCGAGTACGGCCTCGCCGCGCACGAGAAGACCAACGACCCGGTGCGCATGTACCTGCGCGAGATGGGGACCGTGCCGCTGCTCGACCGCGAGGGCGAGGTCGAGATCGCCCAGCGCATCGAAAAGGGCGAGTGGCTGATCTACGAGGCGCTGTGTGAGAACCAGGTCGTCCTGCGTGAGCTGCTGCGGCTCAACGAGCTGGCTCAGAAAGACAAGCGCGTGCTCCAGGAGCTGATGGCCGAGGGCGCCGACGAGCCCCTCGATTCCAAGGCCGCCGAGCGGGTCAAGAAGAACCTCAAGATCTTCCAGGCCATCTCCACCAACGACGGGGAGATCGACGACCTGCGCAAGCGTCAGCGCCGGTGCAAGGAGGGCAGCGACAAGTACCTCGAGATCGAGCGCGAGATCGATCGCCTGGTGGCCAAGATCGCCAAGGACATCCGCTCGGTGGACTTCTCCGTCCAGGCGCGCAACAACATGGTCGACTTCCTCAAGGACATCGACCGCCAGTTCGCACGCTACGAGCTCGACATCCGCCGCGCCCAGACCGCTCTCAAGCGCGAGAGCAACGAGCAGCTCCAGGCGCTCCACCGTCGCCGCATCGAGAAGTACCGCGGCAAGCTCAAGGAGCTCGAGGAGCGCTACGGCACCACCCACTCGGAGATCTCCGCCACCATCGGCAAGATCCGCGAGGGCGAGGCCATCTGCGAGCAGGCCAAGGAGGAGCTGATCGTCGCCAACCTGCGGCTGGTGGTCTCCATCGCCAAGAAGTACACCAACCGCGGGCTCCAGTTCCTGGACCTGATCCAGGAGGGCAACATCGGTCTGATGAAAGCGGTGGAGAAGTTCGAGTACCGTCGCGGCTACAAGTTCTCGACCTACGCCACCTGGTGGATCCGCCAGGCCATCACCCGGGCCATCGCGGACCAGGCGCGGACCATCCGCATCCCGGTGCACATGATCGAGACGATCAACAAGCTGACCCGGACCAGCCGCTCACTGGTGCAGGAGCTGGGCCGCGAGCCCACCGCCGAGGAGATCGGCCAGCGCATGGACCTGCCGGCCTCCAAGGTGCGCAAGATCATGAAGATCGCGCAGGAGCCCATCTCGCTGGAGACCCCGATTGGCGAGGAGGAGGATTCGCACCTGGGCGATTTCATCGAGGACAAGAATGCCACCTCCCCGATGGACTCGGTGATCTTCACCAACCTCAAGGACTCGACCCGCAACGTCCTGAAGAGTCTGACGCCGCGGGAGGAGTTGGTATTGAAGATGCGTTTCGGCGTCGGCGAGGGCTCCGAGCACACCCTGGAAGAGGTGGGCCGGTCGTTCAACGTCACCCGGGAGCGCATCCGGCAAATCGAATCCAAGGCCCTGCGCAAGCTCCGCCACCCGAGCCGCTCGGGTCGTTTGAAGCCCTTCCTGGACTTCGCATAAGGGGCGCACCCATTTAGGGGCTTTTTAGCGAAAACTGTTTACGTACAATCGTCTTCCGCACGGTGCAAAACACCAATGTACGCGGTACAGAGCCTTTGCGCACGGTGCAAAAGCCCCTTGTACCGTGTACAGAGGTCTTGCGCACGGTGCTCGAGATCCATGTACGCCGTACATCGATCCACCGCACCGGGAGGAAGATCGATGTACCGCTCCAGAAGCCGCTTTCGGCCTCCGAACGGGCTTCCTACGCTGGCGGAAGCCCTTGGGCCGCTCCGCTCAGCCAGGGAGCCGGAAGCCAAGTAGATCCCTGGGATGAAGGGGACTGGATTCCCAAAGCTCCTCAAAGTGTGTGCCGAAATCGCTCCACTCGAAGACCTCGGGGCGGCTGAAGCCCTTCCTGGACGTCGCACAGGTCGTCCTCGAGACGGCGTAGGATTACCGGCCGGCTCTTGGACCGGCCGCTTTCGTTGGGTAGTCCGGCCCCTCAACCAAAGGTGTCTCTGTCTCCGGACTTGCTTACAGAGAGAAATGCACCCTACTTTAGATGACACGAGCTTCCGAGCTCGTGTAGAGTATGGGAGTTGGGTGCTCCGGAACGTTGAGTATTGAGGCGTCCTCGGCCGTGTGGGCCGGGCTGAGAGGCTCGTTGGGAGGTTGACAGGTTGGCCGGAGTCCCTTACCATATGGCCTCCTACGCGAGGCGCTCCCACGCCTCTTGTTCCTGGGTAGCTCAGTGGTAGAGCGGTCGGCTGTTAACCGATTGGTCGGGGGTTCAAATCCCTCCCCAGGAGCCAGTGTGCCTTTCAAACAATTTGCTCTCGATAACAGGAGATTATGCAAAGCTCTACTCTTCGATACTCCCATCGGCCGGTAATCAGTTGTCTAGAAGCAGCGATAGTACGAGGGGTTGCCCTCAAACAGGAACTCAAGACCTTACTTCTCAAGGCTGGACATAAGCGAGTCGCTGCTCACATTCGAGGCTCGGACCGGCTCTCGTCTAGAGCAACAAAATCCATGATGCAGACCAAGCGGTTACGATTTATGAATTCATCAGAGCTAAGAGGGTTAGGTCTCGAACCGGGGATGGTCAATCCATGGAACGTGCCTTTCTGCGAATATCACCTCATCTGCCTACGAGTTCTAGCAAATCCAGTCATGACTACGAACACAGGTGTAAGACATGAAGCTATTGCTTTTGCACCAAGCTCTCTTCTCAGACTACAAAATCCAATTCTAGGAAACTTCACGCAACCATGAGCAGATTCAACGTAGTCTTAGTTGCCGACCGAATAGCAGATCACACAGGCGCAAACATCAGTTCACGAACTCTGGAATTTACCGAAGACCCATACTTCGACACGATAACTGGTGCGCTCGCACGCCTAGCCGGCGACCTGAAGATCTACGCCAATCCTAATGCCTTTCTTGAGAACATCCAAAAGCATCGCAATGATGTCATATTTCCTATATGGTCAGGGACGAATTCCCGGAATAGAAAGGCTCTGTTGCCGTCGATCTGTGAAGCGTATGGACTCGCCTACGTAGGCGCTGATACCTATGCTCAAATTGTGTGTCAAGACAAGGTTCTCACCAAGCACTTCCTACGAAAAGTGGGCCTTAGCTTTCCCAGATATGTCCTGATAGAGTCTGAGCGCGATCTGGCCAATATTCGCCGACTTCAGCTCCCTTGTGTGGTTAAGCCGAATTTTGAGGGTGGATCTATTGGGATTACTCGCCATAATTTGGTCTCGACCTCCGCTAAAGGCCGACAGTTAGCACGCCTCCTCTTGAAGGAGTTCTCGCAACCTATCTTGGTTGAGGAATTTGCTGTTGGTAGGGAGGTAAGCATCGTCTTAACCGGAACGGCTGATCGAGTGCTGATCGCTCAAGCGATAGAAACTGAAATCGTCGAGCCAAAAATTGACCTATCAAGTACAATCTTCAGTCTTGAGCTAAAAAAAAGGGACGCCGTTAAAATCGAATCACAGAACGTAAGTTCCGACTTTCCTCAACGCGAGCTAGCCAAGGCCCAAGAACTCTTCCGGATGCTGGGAAAGGTGGATCTTCTTCGAATAGACGGTCGCTGGTTTAACGAAGTTTTCACTGTCATTGAACTCAGTCCCGACGTCTACTTGGGCCCAGACTCAACTGTTGAGGAGGCAGCCAAGACGAAAGGTTGGACCTACGACGACCTTGTATGGAATCTCATTCAGATAGCACGAGATCCCGCCGGATTCGAAAGTGCCAGTAAGTGATGAAGGAGAGTTGGAAATCGTGCTCTAAGAGAAGCTTCTCTGCCAGACAGTCCGCGCTCCACTCGCCGTAGAGCTTGAATCGCCAGTAAGGGCTATGGCGAGGTAGCGCTCGGCGTGCCTGTTCTAGAAAAGTCTCAGCATGCCGCACGTCACCGATAGTTTTATAGAAGAAAGATCGATTGTAGTAAACAGTACGGTGGACTGCCTGGTCAGGTTGCTCTGAAAGTAACTGTTCTAGCGAATCGAAGACGTCATCGGCATAATCGTAGCGGCCTCTCAGGGTGGCACACACAAAGATATTGTTGGACACGATGATCTTGTCAAATGTAGTAGCGGCCGTGCGGAGGGCAAAGCGCAATAAATCTAGGTGCTCACTCGCCTGTTCAATATCAGCGTAGATCGCGTTCACAGCTCTGTTGTTTAGTATAATATGTCGTTCCATGAATTTATGAGCAAGGAGTGACTCAGCAAGGCCTAGTTGGCTCTCTGCACCGTCTGTATCGCCCAAGCAAGTCATGTACATAGCAAGGGTTATCCGGGAGTGGGCTTCGTTAAGATTGTCTCCAAAATCCCGGAAATGCAGAACACTTTTCTCAAGATATGGTATACTTTCTGTTGTCGAAAGCACTATTTCTGCATTTCGAAGATGGTAGCCATACTCCGGGAGCTTTGCAAAATCGCGTCTCTTCTCGATCTGATCGAAGATCTCACGACAAGCCGAGTAGTCATTCAAGGAGCGCTTCGATATCAGAAGGATCAGGAGCAGACTTAAATGGACGGCCGTACCTTCGTCAAGGTTGTGCTTCCTCAACTCATTTTCGATGAGGCTACTTGCCTCCCGATGTCGATCAAGCCTATCTAGGATAGCTATCTTCAAAATAAAGAGATACTGCGGGTGGGCTTTGATATCGTCGAGTAGGGCATACGCATCGTCAAACAGGCCGGCTTCATAGTAAAGGTCTAAGAGAAATAGACTAACTTCATTCACCTCGCTCTCCAAGGGACCCTCATCCCAGAGAGAATCTCGTAGCTTCTTGACATACTTGGTAATGTCTCGGGGGTACTTACTGCCTAGAACGAGTGATTTTACCTCCGGTAAAAGAGATCGTAGTCGGCGAATATCGGTTCGGTTGTAGAAGTAAAACAACTGGGCGAGCACTTCGGCTCTAGAATTACTAGAATAGTCCCCGGCTTCAAGGAGGCTACGGTAGTAAGCAGCCCAGGCAAAGGAAGCAATCTCAACAAATCGGTCGAACCGGCCGTCACTGCGTATTTCTGCGGCTATAAAGTCATGGTTGACAGAGACTATACCACGTACCTCGGTAAGAAGTCCTAGGTTCAAGAGCCTTTCTACTGAAAGGTCTACATCGTAGTATACCTCCTTGAAATGTTCAGAATACTCGTAAAGTACACGTAGAAGGTCTTTGCTTACTGAGGAGCGATGGCTGACAACTGCGCAGAGTAAGAAGAGATCGGGCTTTCTGAGAGTTTTCACCAAGATCTTGGTCGGGCTTTGGCTGGCAAAGTCTGCTTGTCTTAATTCAGCGTCTAATTTGGAGAAGCGCTCTCGGTCAAGAATGAGCACCTCCAAGTCCTGTAAGGCTTTTAGATTCCCTTGGCTCTCGTAATACGCCCTCTCAAGCAGAGCTTTGATGTTAACAGCAGTCTCTTGTCGAAGGAGCTCTCCTAAGGGGAGCCAATTAAGGGGGTATATTGTGGATCTGTCGGCTACTCCTGAGAACATCTCTCCCAAATCCCTAACGGAGTAGCGTGGTTCGGTCTTCTCCGTATACTCAAACAAGAAAAAGCCGTCCTGGGCAGTCTTTACTACCTCTAGCAGTAGATCTTTCGACAAAGTGTCCAGAGACTGGATGTTTTCAATATTTACAATCAGCCTGGTGGTCTCTATATTATGCTGAATATAGTCTACTAATGAAATATAGCCTTGGTCCTCCTGTGGATAGAGTATTTGTCTTTCTAAACCTGGTATGGTTGCTGACAGCCGCCGGGAAGCAGCGAGTTCCAAGGGTCTAAGATAGCGTCCGCCAGGTAGCTGAAGGAGTCTTTCGGTAAGCTCTCTATCATGAATTAGTCTCGCCGTTGGAGTTGGCATCTTTGCGTAATACTGGCGGACTGAGGTCAGGCTACTCTCATTCTCTGCCAAGGTATTGAGTTCCTGAGCGAGTCTGGAAATGAAATAGCCGGAAGAAGCCTCGGCATCTTTAATTTCGACTCTAATCGGTATACGATCTCTCTGACGAGCCAAGAAATGCCGAGCTAGTGCACTCTTTCCCACACCCGTAGTGGCCGCAAGCAGAACAAACGTAGATTCCCGTGAAGAGGCCTCTAATTCGGTTTGGAGAAAATTGAGATCCCGCTGGCGGTTCAAGAAAGGGGTCTGCATAATCTCCTGTTATCGAGAGCAAATGAGGGCATCTTTGCACTTGGATGGGTTTCCGCTAGGCGTGTTAGGACCTGGTCTTTGTTAAGGTGTGTATACCTCTGGGTAGTCCGAATCGAAGCGTGTCCCAAGAATGTCTGTACAATTCGAATGTCCTCGCCATTGGCGAGAAGAAGCGTTGCTACGCTGTGCCTAAGCCTGTGTGGGCTAATGTCGCATTCGAGGCTGCCCTGAGCTGCCAAGCGCTTTAAAAGATAGGTGACACCGTGCGGGCTGAGTCCTTCGCCACGATAATTCAAAAATAGCTTGGTTGTAGCTACGTCTCTAAGCCCTTTCCTATGCTGAAGATGTTCGCCTTGGAGATTTAGGCTGGCTGGCGCAGCAATGAAAGCTATTCGAGGCCGATTACCTTTTCCGATTACACGCAGGTAAGGGTCACCCTCCATGATCTCAAAGTGCTGGAGGCTGAGAGCTTCACTGACACGGAGACCAGTCGTAAATAGAAGATCTAGCAGCGCCCAATCTCTGAGGGCAAGGTACTTACGATCGATTTTACCGTAACGTAGAAGGGGAGCACCATTGTAGTTTGCATGTGCCTGAGCATAGAGCTTGTCAATGTCTGCCGCACTAATATTTTTGACCTTGTTGCTTGTGGAGGGTGGTATTTTAATCTGGAGTTCTCGAAAGGGTGTCAGGGCTATCTTCTTCTTCCGCAGCCAATAGGAGAAGAACAGCTTGAGTGTTGCGATTTTGCGTCTTATCGAAGTGGTTGCATAGCCGGACGTTCTGAGGTGGCGTATGAATAGTTCTATATCGCCCGAGCGAAGGGCTCTGAGTCTAGCTTTTTGACCAAAATAGGCTAGGAGTTGTCGGAGATCCCCTGCATACGCCTTGTACGTCTTCTCACTCAGATCCCGCGTAGCGAAGTACCCGTAGAGGAATTTCTCGATCGCTCGCTCTAGACGCATTTCTCCCGTCCTCCCCTGCTCAGTGATGCGGCGGTCGCGCAATTTATTTGCGCATGGCGAATGAGGAATTCTTCTTGTAGGGTACTTTTTCTTGCCTGGAGCTACAAGGATGGCCACACTACATCTTGGGTGCGAAGCCGCACTTGCCTCAGCAGGTCGTGCAGCTCGGTGCTCCCGGGTCGGGCTGGGAAGCGGAGGGAGATGGGGTATCGTCCCGCAGAGGCTCCTTCACCATGTGCGGCATCGTCGCCACCCTCCCACCCAGCCCGGATCTCACCGATCAGGCACTGGATTCGCTGCGCTCCCGCGGACCCGATGGCGTGGGCTCCTTCCACTCCGACTTCGCCAGCCTCGGAGTACGACGGCTGGCGATTACCGATGTATCTGGGGGCTCGCAGCCTTTGCAGTCCCCCTGCGGCCGCTACCTGCTCGTCTTCAACGGCGAGGTCTACAACCATAGGGAGATCCGAAGAGAGCTGAAAAGCTCCGGTCTCTCGTTCCGTTCCGACTCCGATGGCGAGGCGATTCTGGGGCTGTACCAACGCCACGGGGTCGCCTTCGCCGATCGGTTGGACGGCATGTACGCGCTGGCCCTGCTCGACCTCGAGCGCTCGCACCTCGTGCTGGCGGTGGACCCCGTGGGCGTCAAGCCCCTCTACCTGGCGCCCCGAGCCCTCCTGGAGGAAGGTCGTGGCACCGACGGCGAGGGCTGGGTCGCCGCCAGCACCGTGCACGCCCTCCCCTCGGCGCTCCACGGCCAGATGCGGCGGTTCCCACCGGGTACCGTTTGGGTCTGTGACCGCTCGGGCCGAGACGTCGCACGACGGACCATCGAGCTGCCATCCTGTTCGCCTGAAGCTTCGCTGCTCGAAGAGCTGCGCCGGACGGTGCGACTCCAGATCCCGGAGGAGGTTCCGTGGGCGGTGCTGCTCTCCGGCGGGTTGGATTCGGCGCTGGTGGCGGCGCTGGCGACCGAGCTGAGCATCGAAACCCCCACGGGCAAAGTCCTCGCCTACACGGTGGGTACGCCCGGCAGCTCAGATGTCGCTGCTGCGGGCCGGCTGGCCGCCGAGCTCGGGCTGGAGCATCGGGTCGTACCGGTGCCCCGCCCGGAGCTTGCGTCGATCGTCGAGCGAGTGATCGAGGCCACCGCCACCTTCGACCCCTACGTCGTGATGAGCGGGGTGGGGACCTTCCTCGCCGCCCGAGCCGCGGCGTCGGACGGGGTGAAGGTGCTGCTCACCGGCGAGGGAGCCGACGAGCTGTTCGCCGGCTACGACGCCTACGCACGCCTGGCTCCCGAAGATCTGGAGGCCCGACTCCAGGAAGATCAGCGCCAACTGGGGGTCACCGAGTGTCTGCGGTTGGACCGCTGCACCATGGCCTGGGGCGTCGAGGCCCGGGTGCCGTACTTGAGCCCCCGGGTGATCTCGCTGGCCCGGGCGCTGCCCTCGGCGGCAAAGGTGTTTCACGGCGAGCAGCGCGTGCTGCGGAAACACGCTCTGCGCGAGGCGGCCCGGGAAGTGCTTCCCGCCTGGGTCGTCGAGCGCCCAAAGGCGCCTTTCTTCGAAGGCTCCGGGCTGTTCCGGCCTTTTGTGACGCAGGCGATGCGGGAGATGCCAGCCGAGCGGCTGGCGAAGGTGGCGGCGGCGAGCCCGGATTTTCCTCTCGACGGCGTCCTTCCGGGCTGGCTCTTCTCCCTGTGGAGAGAGCGGTTTCCGCATCTGGCAGCGAGCTTTTCGAGCCTCGTGGAGCACGGCCTGGTGCGCTCCCGGCTCCGATGACCGAATCGGGTATCCTTGCTCCTTCGGAGCCGACCGCCCCCTCCAACCCACGCCGAGAGGAGAGCCGCATGGGTGCCATCCGTGACTTCATGGAGCTGAATTACCGGCACTTCAACGCCCGTGAGACCCTGGCCGCCGCCCAGGCTTACGAGGCTCATCTCCAGGCCGGGGGCAAGATGCTGGTGTCGTTGGCCGGGGCCATGTCCACCGGCGAGCTCGGGATCGCTCTCTCGCGGATGATCCGCGCCGGTTTTGTGCACGCCATCTCCTGTACCGGCGCCAATCTGGAAGAGGACGTCTTCAACCTGATCTCCCACGACGACTACGAGATCATCCCCGACTGGCGGGCGCTGTCGGCGGAGACGGAGCGGGATCTCTACGAGCGCGGCTACAACCGGGTCACCGACACCTCGATCCCCGAGACCGCAATGCGGGATCTCGAGCGGTTGCTGATCCAGCGCTGGAAAAAGGCCTGCGAGGAGGGGGTCCCCAGGACGCCCGCCGAGCACCTCTGGGACGTCCTGCGCTCCGGAGACCTCGAGGCCGAGTACCAGATCGATCCCGACTGCTGCTGGATGATCGCCGCCATGGAAGCCGGGATCCCCGTCTTCGCTCCGGGCTGGGAGGACTCCACCACCGGCAACATGCTGGCGGCGGCGGTGATGAGCGGCAGGGTGCCCCACCACGGATGTGTCACCACCGGCACCGAGCAGTTCGAGCGGCTGATGCGCTGGTACCTGGAGAACGACGGACGGCAGGGGGGCGGGCCGGACAATCCGTCGGTGGGCTTCTTCCAGATCGGTGGTGGCATCGCCGGCGACTTCGCGATCTGTGCCGTGCCCTGTCTGATCCAGGACCTGAAGAAGGAGGACACGCCGTTCTGGGGCTACTTCGCCCAGATCTCCGAGGCCATGACCTCCTACGGCGGGTACTCCGGGGCGCCCCCCAACGAGAAGATCACCTGGGGCAAGCTCGACGTCGGTACGCCGAAGTTCGTCATCGAGTCCGACGCGACGATCGTGGCGCCGCTGATCTTCTCGTATCTGCTGGGAGACTAGGAAGGCTGACCACCATGGGCACCGAGACCTACCGCGGCTTTGTCTACCCGTGGGAAATGGACCATGTCGGGCACATGAACGTCCAGTTCTATGTCCGCCGTTTCGACGAGGCTTCGTGGCACTTCCTCTCCCACCTCGGTCTCGGACCCACCTACCTGCGCGAGAATCAGCGGGGGGTGGTAGCCCTCGAGCAGACCATCCGCTACCGCCGCGAGGTGCTGGCGGGCTCGCTCCTGGTGATCACAACCGAGCTCAGGGAGATCGCCGAGAAGACCTTGCGGTACGCCCACGAGATGGCCGATGCCGAGACGGGCGAGACCGTCGCCGAGATGGAGCTCCTGGTGCTCCAGATCGACACCGAACGGCGCAAGTCGGTGCCGCTGCCGGAGACGGTCCGCGAAAAGGGACGAGCGTGGCTCGCGGGCTCGGCCGAGCCCGGTGTCGACGACGGCCGCAGCTAGAGGATCAGCCCTTCGCGGTCTCTTCACGCCAGTCGGCAACGCTCGGAAGGCGACCGGCGAGGTAGTCTTCGCGGCTGATGGGGCGCCGGATCTTGCCACTCGATGTTTTCGGAATCCCCCCGGGTGGCACCAGGACGACCGCGTACGGCTTGATGCCGAAGCTCCGTACGATCGCTTTCCGGATACGAGCGAGCAGCTCGTCAGGGGCCTTCTCCGCATCGGTCCGCACCTCCTGAGCCACTACCAGCCGCTCCTCGCCGTCCATCGTGACCCCGAAGGCGGCGCCGCAGCCCGGCCGGAAGGCGCCATCGGCCTCTTCGGCGGTCCGCTCGATGTCGTGGGAGTAGTAGTTGCGCCCCCGGATTACCACCAGGTCCTTGATCCGTCCCGCGATGAAGAGCTGCCCCTCGTAGAGGAACCCGAGGTCGCCGGTGCGCAAGAAGGGCCCCTCGCCGTCCGCGGTCCGCGCCCGGAAGACCTGCTCGCTCAGCTCGGGTCGCTGCCAGTAGCCTTCGGCGACGCTGGTGCTCGCAACCCAGATCTCGCCGATCCGGTCCGACGGGCAAAGGCAATGTGTGGACGGATCGACGATCTCGATGCGTGCACCGATCTGGCTGAACCCACATCCGACCAGGGTGGTCCCGGCAGGATCGTCCTCGTCCAAGGGCACCAGGCGATGCTCCTCGAGCGCTTCGCGGTCCACGCGCACCGCGAGCGCCGGATCGCCCTGGCGTCCGGTGGCCACCTTGAGCCCGACCTCGGCGAGACCGTAGGACGGGCAAAAGAGGTCGTCCCGAACCCCGCACGGCGCGAAGCGGCGCAGAAAACCCTCGTGGGTCTCCTGGCGCACCGCCTCGGCGCCGTTGGCCGCCACCCTCCAACTCGACAGGTCGAGCTGCGAGAGCTCCTCGTCACCGACCTTGCGAAGGCAGAGCTCGTAGGCGAAGTTGGGCGCCGAGGTGTGGGTCCCGCGGTGTTCCGAGATCGCCTGCAGCCAGCGGACGGGCTTGCGGAGGAAGGTCACCGGCGCCATCAGGAAGGTCGGGAAGCCGACCATGAGCGGGAGCAGGACGCCGTAGATGAGCCCCATGTCGTGGAAGGTGGGAAGCCAGCTCACCATGACGCTGTCCGGGGTGTGGGAGAACCCGCGGTGGACGTCGGTACAGGTCGAGACGAGGCCGCGGTGGCTCACCATCACCCCTTTTGGCTCTCCTGTCGAGCCCGAGGTGTACTGGAGAAAGGCGAGATCCTCCGGCCCGACCCCGGGATCGCGCCAGGCCGCCGCCGCGCCGAGATCCACCCGGTCGGTGAGTCGAAGCGGTGCCGAGAGCTGCTCGCCGGCTTCGGTGCGCTGGTCCAGGTGCGCACCCAGGACGCCGGTGGTCAGCACCTCCGCGGCGCCACAGTCGGACAGGATGCCCTCGATGGCGGTCAGCGACTGGCCCGGGCGCGGCGGGTAGGCGGTGGCCGGTACCACCCGCGCGTAGAGGCAACCGAGGAATGCAATGAGGAACTCGATCCCTGGGGGGTAGAGGAGGAGCACCCGCGTACCGGGCTCGTGGCGATCCTGGAGCTCCGCCGCGAGGGCACGCGCCTGCCGATCGAGGTCGGCGTACGTCCGTCGCACCGGGGAGGGCGCGTGGTCGTCGAGGAACGTGCAGGCCAGTCGCTCCGGATCGGCCTCGGTCCGCTCTCGCAGGATCGTAGTGAGGGGGGTGTCGAAGGTTTCGCTCATCGTAGCTCCGCCGGTGGGAAGAAGGCCCAGGGAACGATGCTCCCGGATTCGAGCTCGCGGGAGAGAAGCAGTCGCTGTAGCTTTCCGCTGGTCGTCCGTGGAATGGCTCGGGGCGCCAGCAAGAAGATCGTCGGGGCCAGACCGGCCAGCTCGTGGACTTCCCCCCGGAGCCGTTCGAGGAGCCGGTCCCTCTCCTCTTCAGCCGTCTCCGGATCCAGCTCGACAGCAAGCCCTAGGGCCTCCGTCTCCTCGTGGGCGTAGGCGAAGGCGGCGCGGCCGGTGACGCGTGCCGCCAGCGAGGGTCGGATCCGATCCACCAGCGCTTCGAAATCCTCGGGAAAGTAGTTCTCGCCGCGGATGATGACCACCTCTTTGATCCGACCGCAGATGAAATACTCCCCGTCATGACGGAAGGCGAGATCCCCGGTGGAGATCCAGCCGTCGTCGTCCACCAGCCGCCGGGTCTCCTCCGGCCGGTTCAGGTAACCGCGGGTGATGGAGGGACCGCGGAGATGAAGCTCGCCGATTCCCGCTGGCAGGTCGAGGAGCCCCTCGTCGTCCGGGCACGGAACCAGCCTCGCCTCATGGCCGACCAGCGGCCGACCCACCGAGACGAAGCGCCGTTCCCGCAGCCAGGCCGTCGCCGCGGCGTCGGTGAAGGCCTCCTCGCCGTGCACCACTCGTGGACGCTCGCCATAGCGGGGGAAGAGCGCGGCCAGGGTGGCCTCCGCCAACCCGTAGACCGGATACATCGTCGTCTCGGCGAACCCGTGGGGGCCATAGAGCTCGACGAACCGCTCGAGTTCCTCCGCCCTCACGGGCTCGGCCCCGTTGAACCCCACCCGCCAGCTCGACAGATCGAGGTCTGCGACCCGGTCTGGGTCGTAGGCCTCGATCAGCATGCGATAGAAGAAATGGGGCGACGGATTGATGGTCGACCGTCGTTCGGCGAAGCGGAGCAGCCATCCCAAGGGGTCGGCGAGGAACTGCAGTGGGTTGCACAGACGCAGGTTCCCCTGACTCGCGATCGCGGTGAGCGAGCCCATCAGCCCCATGTCGTGGTAGAGGGGGATCCAGAGGTCGATGGTGTCCGTTCGGTTCATCTCAACCGCGTCGACGATCGCCTGGATGTTGAAGCTGATGCTCCGCTGGCTCAGACAGACGCCCTTGGGGCGGGAGAGCGAGCCGGAGGTGAACTGGACGAGACCCAGGTCGTCGGGACGGGGACGGGGGAGCGGGCCGCCGGACGCCACGCCGACCCCGGGATCGCTCAGCCTTCGTACCCGCAGCCCGTCGACGGCGAGGGAGGCGGGATCGAGGTCGTAACCGTCGAGAAGCAGGTCGAGGTCGCTCTCCACGAGAATTCGCTTCAGCCGCTGTGCCCCGCGATCTCGGGACGAGCCCACACGCGTCGGTAGCGACAGCGTCACCGGCGTCGCACGTGCGAACAGGCAGCCGAAGAAGCCGACGAAGAGCTCCACCGAGGTGGGGATGGCGAGGCCGACCAGCACACCCGGACCGGCACCTTCCTCGATCAGGTAACGAGCGAACGCCTCGCTCCGGTGCAGCAGCTCGGGGTAGGTGACCAACTCCTCCTCGCGTCTGCGGCTGTATGTCTGGATGCCGTTTTCTGGAGCCACCTCGGCGGTGTTTCGCAGGCACTCGCCCACCGTCGCCAGCCACGGCCGGGCCGCCGGAGCCTGATCGAGCTCGAGCCCGAGATCGCTCGAGGGCGTCATAGGGTGGATTCTCCTCCGCCCGCCGCGGCCCGTACCGCCTTGCGCCGGCCCTGTGCCGCAAGGAAGTCCGCGATGTGTGGAAGGGTACGGTACGGGCTCTCGACAAAAAGATCGTGACCCAGCCGATCGAGCGTGACAACGCGGGAGCCGGTGATCAGCTCGTGCAGCAGCCGATTGTGGCGCAGCCCCATCACCCGGTCCTCGGCGCCACCGAGGAGCAGGGTCGGCAGGTCGAGCGCCCGCAGCCGGTCCCGCGTTTCGTGGCTCTCACACGCTCGGTTGTGTGCCAGATAGGTGTCGACCGGGAAGGAGGAGCGGCTCAGCCACTTCTTCATCATCTTCAGCTCCTGGGTCCGATCGTTGAAGTAATCGGGTGAGTAATGCCAGAGAAAAATATTCTCATAGAACGCCTTTTGCCCCTGGTGAAGGAGGGTGTCACGCCAGCTCTGCAGCACGTGACGGCCGTACTCGTCGGTGTAGGAGGCGCTCCCCGCGAGCACCAGGCTCCGCACCAGATCCGGCCGTGCCAGCGTCGCCTCCAGGGCGATGAAGCCACCCTGGGAGTGCCCCACCAGGTGGACAGGGCCGGTGCCCAACCGGTCGAGGAGGCGCACCAGATCCCCGGCCAGATCGGCGATGGTGAATGGGTCCGGCGGGGAGCTCCCACGGTAGCCGCGCAGATCGTACGTCAGGAGCTGGAAGCTCCCTCCGAGCTCGTCCACCACCTCCTGCCAGACTCCGCGCTGAACGCCGAGACCGCAGACCAGCGTGACCGGATCCCCGCGGCCCTCGAGGTCGTACTCGACTTCGAGCTCCGGACCGAGATGGGCCAACGGCATCAGGCTGTCAGCCCCACCACCGGGCTCGCCCCGGATGCCGGTTGGGGCGGCGGGCGGAACAGTCCGTCGCGCACCTCGGTGCGGCGCAGGTTGGGCTCGTAGACGTGCGGCCCTTCCCTTTCGAGGCGGGCGGTTTCCTCCTCGAACGCCTGTCGCACCACCTCGGCGTAGGCCGTCTGCGCGGCGTCGAGCGGTCCGAGCAGCTCCTCCATCCGGTCGAGGGCCGCGCGAATTTCCGCGCGTACCCCGTCATTGGGGAGAAGCCCGGTGGTACGGGCGAAGATCGGTCGCACCCCCTGGATCCGCCGGCGCAGGATCTCGGTCCGCTGCCGAAGCCGGGGATCCTCGCTGTCGCGCAGGGTCTCGAATCCCTGGAACCACGTGCGCAGGAACCGGGACAGCCCCGGACCGAGTGTCTGGTAGATGTACTCGTAGCCCTCGAAGATCAGCTCGCGCAGCTCGCCACGCCCGAACTCCGGGTGCGCGATGGTGTCGCTGTAAAGGTGGGAGTCTTTGAGATCCACCCCTTCGATCAAGCGGTTTTCGCTCTCGAGACGAGCGCGCAGCGGGGTACCGGGGCCGGCGATCAGGTTCGAGATCTGCACCGTCGACGGGAAGAGCGAGGCGAGGTGCTCGAACTCCTGGTGCAAGTTGTCCTTCTTGTGGAAGTCGAGCCCGGCGATGATCGAGCCGGTGGTCGTCACACCGTGGGCGTTGAGCTCGGCGAAGAGCTCCTCCACCGAGCGGCCGGTGCTCTTGCGGAACGGTGACTGCTCCGATTCGACGCCGATCCAGACGTGGCTCAAGCCGCTCTTCACCAGCTCCTCGAGCGGGTACTTCGAGAGCGCGAAGATGGTCGAGTAGCAGGCGTAGGAGAAGGGCGCTCCGTCGATACGAGTGCGCTCGATGAAACGATCGATCTGCTTTCGGTAGAGGAAGAAGTCCTCCTCGTAGATGATGAAATCGCGGACTCCCAGCTCGCGGTCGTAGCGCACCATCAGGTCGTAGAGGTCGTCCCCGGTGGTGATGAAGGGAACGTGTCGTTTGCCGAAGTACGCCGACGTCGAGCAGAACTCGCAAGCGTGGGGGCAGCCAAAGCCGTTGACGATGATGCCGCACCGCTTCGCCCCGAGCTGCGGCGCCTGAACCGCCAACCGCAGCCGCACGTCGAAGGTGAGGAGCGGGTGCTCGATGGGCCTGTCCGGAACCTCGTCCAGGAACTCGCGGAGAAAGCTCACCCCCTCCTTCTGGCTGATCCCCGCGACGTCGAGGTCCTCCAGGTCGTAGAGGGCGGTCCCAAAGCCGCCGATGACGATCCGGGTTTGCGGCGCGATCTTGCGCGCCAGCGCGATCATGTGGACGAGCTTTGGGAAGTGGAGGGTGAGAAAGGTGATCCCGAGGACGTCGTAGCCTTTCTCGAGCTCCGCTTTGTACTCCTCGAGCGACGGGGTCTCGAGGATCGTGGTGTGGGCTTCGATGTTGTTGGCCAGGACGTAGAGGGCTACGGTCGGGTGATTGTCGTGCAAGCTGAACAGTCCGGACTCCCGCGTCAGCCGGTTCGAGAAGTAGTCGAGAAACCTCTCAGCCCCCTCCGTATTGTATTTGTCGGGGACTGAGAAGGGTCGGAAAATGGTGGTCAACAATACTTTCTTGCGGCTCGGCTCTCCTGACATCTCTACCTCCCGGCCTAAGCGCTCTTGGTCACAGGGTCCTGGCTGGCGAGGAGGCGTCGCGACAGATCGCGCACGTCCTCCAGGGTACGGATCTCGCGCATCTCCTCCTCGGGGAACTCGATGTCGAGCTCCACCTCCAGAGTGCTCAACAGCTTCACTGCGCGGATGCTGTTGACGCCGTACGTCTCGAAAATGTCGGCCTTCGGGTCCACCTGCTCGACGGGGATCTTCTGGATCGAGGCGAAGAGCCCCACGATCCGGTCCAAGAGGTCTTGCATTGCGCCCTCCCTGTGGCTCGAATGGTGCGAAGTGCCGGGAGATCCGGCTCCGCATCTCGGTCGATAACTTGTGATGCCGGCGAGCGGCGTTGGCTTCGTTGTAGGCGAAACGGAAGCAGTCCCGGCGTTGGACGCCGATCTGCGCTGGGCTCGAGCCCGACAGAATCCGCGCCGCGAGGACGCCGACGCCGTAGGCCGCCCGGTCGATGTCGTTGGTAAAGATGGCGAGAGGGCCCGCGGGGCCATAGAAGGTGTCGAAGTTGAGGCCGACGTAGGGGATGCCCCGGTGATCCGCGACCTCGACCAGCGCCTCGTTGGCACCGGGGATGTGGAAACATTCGATGCCACTGAGCAGCAGATGGGTGTGGCTTCCGTCCTCCGCTCCGCGGGGCAGGTGCTCGACGGCCTCGATCAGCGTCTCGGCGTCTCGGCAGGGATGCTCGTAAAAGCGTACCCCGGCGATCTCGGCGAGCGCGCCGAGCCCCGGGAAGCCTCCGTGCTCTCCGCTCGCGTCGAGCCAGCAAGCGGGTCCGAGGTGGTGCACCGCCCGCTCGTGGCGCTCCCGCATCCGGGGGTGATAGAAGGCACTCTCGACCGAGAACGGACAATAGACGTCACGCAGATCCGGGAACAGCACCGTGAGCAGCCGGAACTGCCGGTGACTGGCGTAAAGAGGCATTTCGAGCTGCAGCCCGGCGACGAAGCTATCCTGTGGAAGCGGGTTGATCGCCACCCCCCGATCGACGATGTGCGAGCCCCAATAGACCAGAGGAATCTCGCGACCGGCTTCGAGGAGAGCGTCGCGGGCGACCTCCATCAGCGACGCGCTTCCGGTATAGAGAAGATCCACCGGGCGCTCCAAGCGTTCGCGCAGAAAGAGCCGGTGGGGCGCCAATCTCGGCGCGTGGTGGATCTCGACCTCGATCTCGCGGTCCCGCCGCAGGGAGCGCTCCTCGAGAGCGCGCAGAAAACCGCGGCTGGTGGACGTCTCCTCGGGCGCCTCCCAGGGGTAGCCGTAGGAGCTGAGGACGACGAGGCGTCTCATCCCTCGGCCCGGCCTGGGATCACCCGGTGAAAATGGCGCGTGACCCGCTCGACGCACGGCACCTCGGCCCCCAGCTCGCGAAGCCGCCCGAGATGGAGGCTGAAGGTGACGTCGTGGTCCCACTCCATCTGCGAATGGCCGGGTGGAATCTCACCGCGCAGGTGGCGTGCAAGGAAGCGGGTGGCATGGCGGGCGACCCTCTCGAACTCGTTGCAGAAGTCAGCCACCGCCCCGAAATGCGCCATCTCCGCGTTGTTGACCCACACCAGCGGCACCTTCGACCGCTCGCTGAAGCGCACGAGCGTCTGAGGCGCACCCTCGACGTGGAACGTGTCGTTGAACGCCAGAACGACCGCGGTTACCGGCTCCTCCCGACGCCGCGCGGGGATCCTGTCGAGAGCGCTCGCCAAGCCCTGGGCCGTGCGGAGCGGATGCTCGTGATATTCGGCGTCAATCAGCCAGCAGAGATCGCCCAGCGAGACAAAGCCCACCGCGTCGCCGGTGAGCCAGACGTGGGGACCATCCTCTCGCAGGCTGCGGTCGTACCGCGTCGCCATTTCGGGATGGCAGAAGACCGTGTTGCGGGCGAAGGGAACGTAGACATGGGCGAGCTCCGGGAAGAGCTGCTTGAGGAGTCGGAAGTTCCGATGGTCGTAGGTGAGCGGCAGCTCGATGCGCACACAGACCGTATCCGGCCTCATGCAGCGGTCGAGACCGACCTCGTGCTCACCGTCGATCGGGTGGGCTCCAAAGTAGACCAGAGGTACTTTCCTCTTCTCCCCGAAGACCTCGTTCACCACCGCCGCGCCCGGTGTCCCGCCGGAGAAGAGCAGGTCCACTTCCTCGCCCTGGTGCCAGTGCTGCAGCACCTGCCGGTGCCGTTCGAGATCGTTGGAGTGGGAGATCGCGAGCCGATAGTCCCGGTCCCTTACGAGCCCTTCGTCGCTCAGCCCTGCGACCAGCCCGCGGACCGTGGCCGATGCAGTGGCATCGACCGGCCCATAGCAGTAGGAGCTGAGGACGCCCAAGGTCTTCAAGTGAACCGCCTCTTCTAAATGGGGGCGGTCGCCCGGGCCCTACCCTCTGCTCCCCCCCGGGTCTGTCTCCGCCTATCGAGCCCATGCGACATTACACAGGTTTCACCAATTCTATTATCTTCGCTTGCGAACCTCAAGGTAGCCAGGTATTACAAAGGTATTACAACCCCGCGGAAGCCGCCAGCGCCTTCTTGGCCGTGGTCACCACCATCGCCACCATCCCCATCAGTCCCATGGACTTGCCCATCGACAGCTCGCGGCCGAAGACGTCGTAGACGACGTCCTGCGGGACCCTGGCCACCTGCTCCAGAGGTTGCCCGGAGAGGGTCTCGTCGAGGATCACCGCCATGGCCTTGGCGGAGATGCCCTGGGGGTTTTCCACCGCGAAGTGGAGCTTGAGGGTGTCGTCCGGCTGCCGGACGGCCCACAGGTAGGCTTCGGACTCGCAGCCGGGCACCAGGTGGTCCTCGGAGAACGGCCGCCGCGCCACTTCCGGCGGCACGTCCTGGAAGCGGCGGGCGATGTCGATGAGCATCTGGATGCGATCCGAACGGTCCGGCATCAGGCCGAGCAGCTCGACCAGATCGGTGAGCTTCTCGGGCACGGCGGTGCTGGAGCCGTTGCCGCCGGAGCCGTTCGCGTCGGTGCTGGCCTGGGTCATCTCAGCGCCCATGTTACCGAGGGGAGCTCAACGCTCGATGGGAGCGCCCACCAGGTTGCCCCACTCGGTCCAGCTCCCGTCGTAGTTGCGAACGTTGTCGTAGCCCAGCAGATAGGTCAGCACGAACCAGGTGTGGCTCGAGCGCTCGCCGATCCGGCAATAGGCGATGACGTCGTCTCCGTTGGACAGCCCGGCCTCCCCCTCGTAGATCTGCCGCAGCTCGTCGGCGGTCTTGAAGGTGCCGTCGTCGGGGTTGATCGCCCGCCCCCAGGGGATGTTCGCCGCACCGGGGATGTGGCCGCCCCGCAGAGCGCCCTCGTTGGGATAGTCCGGCATGTGGAGCAGCTCGCCGGAGTACTCCCCGGGGCTGCGCACGTCCACCAGCGGTCCGCCCGAGTCCACGTGCTTCATCACCCGGTCGCGGTAGGCACGGATCACACCGTCGTCGCGCTCGGGTGCCTGGTACCCGGTGGGCCCGTAGGTGGGCACCGCGTCGGTCATGTCACGGCCTTCCTGCTCCCACTTGAGGCGGCCGCCGTCCATGACCTTGGCGCGGCTGTGGCCGAAGAGCTGGAAGATCCAGAAGGCGTAGGTCGCCCACCAGTTGTTCTTGTCGCCGTAGAAGACGACCGTGGTGTCCTGTCCGATGCCCTTGTCGCGCATCAGCTTCTGGAAACCGTCACGGTCCAGATAGTCGCGACGGATGGGGTCGTTGAGGTCGCGGGTCCAGTCCACCTCCACCGCCCCCGGGATGTGCCCCGAGGGATAGAGCAGGGGATCTTCGTTGGATTCGACGATGCGGACGCTCGGGTCGTCGAGGTGCTGCGCCACCCAGTCGGTGGACACCAGCACGTCGCTCTGCGAATAGCCGCGCTCTTGGATATCGGTCAACTCAGCGTCTCCTTGTGCGAGATTCCGTGTGCGAGATTCTGTGTGCGAGATTCCGTGTGCGAGATTCCGTGTGCGAGATTCCGTGTGGGGGATTCCGTTCCGAGATCTCTGAGGGTCGGAAGTCTTGGCAAGTCGCCGGAAGCTGTCAGGGGCTTCTCGGCAGGGATCGAAATGTTAGCACTTTGGTGCTCTATTTGGCCAACGACGCTCCGGGACTGTCTTCAGGAATACAGCGATGGCTGCCCAGCGGCACGGGCACGACCTGCGTCGTGCCTCCCGGGGGTGGCGTCGACTCGCGCATGTAGACGATCCGGAGCTCCTCGACCTGCTCCTCGGGGGGGTGGCGCCGGTTCCACTCGCGGCAGACCCACGCCGAGTACCAGGGCCGATGGTCCTCGTTGCGGCTCCGGTACAGGTTGCGCAGGTACTTGCGCCAGCGATAGGTGGGGTACTCGGAGGAGACGTCGGCCGGCTTCTCGCTGCCCAGAGGGGCTCCGTCGCGGTACAGGTCCACCCACCGGCCGTCCGGCAGCTTGCCGGGAATCGTGTACCAGCCGTCGCTGGTGTAGGGGCGGGGCGCGAAGAGGTTCCAACGCTGATCGATCCGCAGCACATACGCGATGGGCCGGAGCTGTGCCGGGATACGCAGAGGAACACTCGGCAGGGTGGTCACGTTCCAGGCGACGACGAAGAGCAGCAGGGCGACCACGAGCCCCTTTTGCCAGCCGGGCAACCGGAGCGCCGCCCAGGGCGAGCCGGCCCAGCGCCCCGGGAGCCGCTTGCGCAGCGGCTCGGCGAACCGGGCGCTCGCGCTCGAGAAGAAGCCTTCGACGCGCGGAAAGCGCTCCCAGAGGAAGGAGGGGAGAAAAACCAGGAGCGAGACGATGTTGACGAAGGGAAAGATGCCCAGCTCGAGGGTGAGGGCCAGCCCGACGTGGAAGCCGATCAGGGTCGCCACGACCGTCAGCCGAATGCCGTTGCGCCAGCGGTCGAGCCCGAGGAGCAGAGGAAACAACAACAAGGGAAGGGCCAGCTCCGCCACCATCACGCTGGCGGTCATCGCTTTCAGCACCGGCAGCGGCAGCTTCAGCAAGAGGGCCCCCAGGGGGAGCTGGAGCTGGTCGATCTCCAGGGCGTAGTACAGGGCGGTGAAGTCCGACCGCCACTCGACACCGGATTTGAGCACCCCGGCGAAGAAGTGCACCAGGAAGACCTGGACCATCCAGGCGGCGATACCGGGACCGACGAGGGTGGTGCCCGCGGTGGTGTCCTCCGGGGGCTTCTCCTTGCTGAGCTGGCAATCCAGGGACCACCGTGCCCCCAGGGGCATGAAACAGGCCCAGAACAGAAGGCACCGGAGCACCGTGTCGCCGCCGGTGAGCACCATCGGATTGCGGTTCTGGAGCGAGAAGGTCAGAACCCAGCACAGGACGGTGGCGACGCGGGTGCGATAGCCGAGCAGAAGCGCCAGCGCCGAGACCGCGGCCAGAAGGAAGAGCAGCGCCTGCCCGAAGGAGGAGCCGGTGACCAGATGGAGGCAGACCCGCCACTTGTTGAGGCTCAGCCCGATGGCCTCACGGGGAAGCACTCCGGCGTCCGTGTAGTGCGCCTGCAAGGACATCGCACGGATGGCCAGATCCATCAGCAGCACGGAGCCGAGACCGATGCGCGCGAGGGCCAGCGAGCGCACATCGGCCTCGAAAGCCAGGGAGAGATGCCGAAGCCAGCGTTTCACGATTGCCGTAGTGTAGCTGTGTTACCGTGCCTTCGTCATGTCGAGGTGTGAGGACCCCCACCCGCGAGACGAGCCGCAGGCAGGGCGCCAGGAACGAACGGACGACGATCTGACCGCCTTCGAGAAGGCGATGCGGGAGGTCGAGCCGCTGGGCGAAGAGGACGGCCCCGCCACCATCACGGTGCGCAAGCCGCGGGTCGAGCTCTCGACGGACGAGGTCGGTGAGCCGGTTCGCTTCCACATCGAGCAGTGGGGTGAGCCGCCCAACGAACGGTGGCAGGCGACGGCACCCGGCGTCGGCCGCCAGCCCCTCGAACGGCTGCGCAAGGGCCGGGTCCCGATTCAGCGCGATGTCGACCTCCACGGTCTCGACGCGGAGAGGGCACGCGAGGAGGTGTTCGAAGCCCTGCACCAGATGTGGGAACGACGGGAGCGCGGTCTGCTCATCGTCCACGGCCGGGGTCTCCACTCGGAGGCCGGCCCGGTGCTCAAGAGCTCGCTCCCCGGATGGCTCGCCGCCCCACCGCACGGCCGCCGCATCCTGGGCTTTCTCACCGCTCCCCCGGAGCTGGGAGGGGCCGGAGCCACCCTCGTGCTGCTGCGCAAGCGGAAGGGGTGATCGACGCCTTGTTTCAATCGCTATCGTCGTCTTCGGTTTCCGCCTCGACGGTCCCCAACAGCTCGAGCAGCGCGTCGCGCACATCGCTCTGGACCGTCTCCCGGTGACGGCGGAAGCGCTCTTCCTCCTCGGCCAGCTCCTGTGCCACCTGCCGGGCCATTCGCTCGGCGAGGGGGCGGATTTGCCTCCACGGGACACGGGTCGGGAGCCGACCGAAGCTCTGCGCCACCTGCAACCACAGGGTGCGGGCCGAGTGCAGAACCCGCCGGTAGTGGGGGCTGTTCGGATCCGCGAGGACGGAGAAGAAGTCCGGTCTCGATGCGAGCTGGTCCTTCCAGGCGGGATCCCGGCCGGCGAAGGCTTGAAAGGCACGTTGCACCGCGGCCAGATCGAGCTCCGCCGACTCGCTCCGGAACCTCTCTTCCGGAGCCCCCTCACACCAGCGCAAGAGATACCCATGGCCGGGGTCCCGCTCGGCCCGCAGAAACTCCCACGGCTCGCGGGTGAGGACGGCGAAGGTGTTCCCCGGGGCGCGGAGAAAATCCAGCAGCGCGGAGATCTCGTCCTCCGCGGGATCTTCCAGGACGGTCTCGTCTTCCAGCCGGAGGTTCATGGCGACGCGGGCCTTGCGGGGGGACGATCAGGCTCGCCAGCAACGCGAGCCGCTCAGACGGTCGGAGAAGGAGCGCCCGCCGACCAGGGCGAGGAGGCCCGGTAGCCCGAGGAGACCGAGAGTGAACAGAGATCCCAGCCAGCGGAGGGCGGTCTGCCCGAAGGTCAGCGCTCCGTCCTCACCGCTGCAGGCCGCGATCCTCGCCCGCATCATGCCGGGCGTCTGACCCCAGAAAGCGAGGGGGATCGTCGTGTAGAGGAAGGAGAAGACGACGAGGAACGCCGGGATCCCCAGGTTTTCGAAGCCCCAGGACCGGGCTCCCAGGAGCCAGGCACCTCCCAGCAGGATCCCCCCAAGCCCGACGTGGAGCGCCAGATCGAGAGCGCCCGCCAGGTACCGGGAGCCCAGGGAGGCCGGAACCGGAGCGCCCGGGGCGGGTCGCTCGGCACGCGTCTCGGACCTCTCGGAAGTCTCGGACCGCTCGGACCGTCGACGGGGTGGGCTCCGGAGCTCGGAATCCGGAATCTCGGCCGGAGGGAACAGCGGAAGCCCGGGATCCCTGGCGCTGGGCTCCGACAGCGGCCGCTGCGCTCGCGCGGGAGGTCGTTCGGTGGGGCGCGCCTCGCGTCCGGCCTGCTCGTCTCCGGGCTCGTGCTCCGACTCTTCCGCAGGGAGATCGAACAGACTCGGACGGCGTGGGTCACTCATCGGAGATCCCCGTGCGCGAGATGGTCATCGGCGGATGGGTAGATACTTGACGTAGATCTGGTAGAGCAGATCCTTGCTGCGCCCCTGGTACGAACGGGCGAAGCTCAAGTGGCGCTCCAGCTCCGGATCGGTGCCCTCCATCAGATTCGCCGCCTCCTCGAACTGGGAGACGGCGCTCGTGGCGTCTCCGCGTTGGAGATCGCGAACGCCGAGATTGTAATAGGACAGCGTCAGCAGCTCGTTGATGTCGGTGTTGGAGGGATCCTCCTCGCGCATGCGCCAGAGGTCCGGAAGCGCATATTCCCACTCGCCCGATCGGATCATGGCCACCTGGGAGCGCAGCGGGTCGAGCTGCTGGCGGACGTCGGTCAGCAGCGAGGCGCCGGTGGAATCGAGGCTTCCGATCTGCTGCGCCTCCAGCAGCAGTGACTCCGCCTGGAAATACCGGCTGCGTTGCATGGCCCGTCGAGCCTCACTCACGAGGGCGCTCTGGGCGCTCTGCACCTGGGGATCGGAGGCTCTCCGCTGTCCGTCCTCCGACACCGTTTCGCCGGATCCCTCCGGTGTGGATACCTCCCGGGCTCCGGCTTCGGCCTCCCACTGCGAGATCAGGGCCTGGGCCTCCTCGTAGTAGGGCTCGCCGGGGGACAGGCGTTTGAGCTGAGCGATGGCGACGTCGGTCTGTCCCAGCTTGTGAAAAGCCGCAGCGCTACGGATGGGATCCTGGGACAGCTCCGTCGGCTCGTTGGCGTTGGGAAACCAGCTCTCCCACTGCTGGAAGATCAACCAGGCTCCCCCGCCGACCACGACCAGGACCAGCACTCCGACGAGCAGGAGGGTGCGGCTCGACCGCGAGGTTTCCGGCATCGGAGACGAGGTCGGCGGCGCCGTGCGGGTCATCGACGGATCCGGGGGGACCATGACGTCGTCCCCGAAGTCCTCGTCGTCCAAGTCCGGGAGAGTGGGGGTGGGTGTGCCACCGGCCGCCCTTCCCGTCTGGGGAGCCTTCGTCACCGGGGCCGCTGGCGCCCCTTCGCGAGCGGATGCGGTCTGGGCCGCGGAGGGAACCTCACCGGCCTCGATCTTCTGAAGGTACTCCTGGGCCGCCAGATGGCCCGGCTCGAGGGCGAGGACCTGCTCCAGAAGCTCCCGGGCCTTGTCCGCGTCCCCCGCCTCGAAGGCTCCGACCCCCTCGTGGAAGATCTCTTCCAGCTTGCGCTCGTGCTCGGCCTTGAGACGCCGTGCCTGCTCGATGCGGCGGGCGGCCTCCTGATGGTCGATGTCGATCAGAAAGATGCGCGACCAGGCGTCGATCGCCCCCTGGTAGTCCTTCTGCTCGAAGGCGGCCTGGCCTTCCTGCAGGAGATCGCGAATCCGTCCGTCGTCTCCGGACGCCCCGGCAGCGGCCTCGTCCATGCCCGCGGAGAGATCGACCGAGCCGAGATCGTCGAGCCCTGCAGGGGCCGAAGGCGCGGGAGGCCGGGTCGTGGTCTGCGGCGCGGCCGCTGCGGCCCCGCCCTGGCCGGCGGATGCGACCAGGGGCTCCAGCTCGCGCAGCTCGGGATGCGACGGATCGAGCTCTCTGGCGCTCTCCAGGAAACGGACAGCCTGCTCCGCGTTGCCGGAGCGCAGCTCCGTGCGGGCCGAGCCCAGGAAGCTCTGGAGATAGGGCTCCGCTTCCTGGCGCGACCGGGCCAGACGGACCAGCTCCTGCACCTGCGGGTCCGACGTCGCAGCGCTCCCCGCCTCCTGGGCCCGCTGGATCGCCTCGGCGTACCGACGCGCCTCGAGAAGCTGTCGCAGCTCCGTCTTCAGGGAGCTCGGCTCCCCGGCGGGCTCGCCCCCGGGCGCCAGATCCAGCTCCACGTGCTCGAGCTCGTCGAACAGCCCGTCATCCACTCCGGACGAGGACGAGAACGCGAGACCGCCGGGCTGCAGATCCTCCACGTTGACCGGGCCGTCGCCTTGCTCCAGTCGGGTCATCAGCGTCCTCGCGGGCTCGAACTCGGGATCGAGACGCAGGATGAAGTCGCAGCCCAGAGACGCTTCCTGGCGGTTGCCCTGCGAGGCGAGCCCGAGAGTCTGCTTGTAGGTGTTGAGAACCCGTTCGCGAACGTCTGGGGAGAGAGAGCTGTTACCGGGATAATCCATGTCGAAATCACGGGCTCCAGCACCGGCTCCAGATACTGGAGGACCGCTGGAGATCATAGCAAAAGCCGCATGCCCTCCAGCAATCGGCGCGGCAGCCCCTCGAACGAGCCGGAGGACATGGTCACGAGCACCTCCTGGGCACCGGTGTCGGACCCGCCCGCGCCACGGGCGATCTCCAGGGCTCGGTCGAGGACCTCGTCCACCGTGCTGCAGGCCACCGCGCGGGTTCCGGCTGCGGTCAGCTCGCGGACGAGCGCGTCGAGATCGAGCCGCTCCTCGTCGCCCAGCCGGGCGGCGTGGAAAATGGGTGCCAGCAAGACGCGATCGGCGTGCAGGAACGCCTCCCGGTAGGCGTCGTGGAACATCCGGCGCCCGGCGGTGAGGCTGCGAGGCTCGAACAGCACGGTCACACGATGCCCCGGATAGCGTTGGCGCAGAGCATCGAGGCTGCTCGCCACCGCCGTGGGATGGTGGGCGAAATCGTCGACCACCACGACGGTGCCGTGGCGGGTCCGATGGCGACCGATCTCCTGCAGCCGCCGGGCGGTTCCCTCGAAGCGGGCGAGGGCGTCCGCCACGCGGTCCGCGGGCAAACCCTCCCGCCGCGCTGCCGCCCACACGGCTAGAGCGTTCCACAGGTTGTGCCGGCCCGGCACCCGCAGGGTCAGCTCGATGACGCCCTCCTCGGCGTCGTGTACACGGAAACGGGTGCCGTCGGCTTCGAAGATCGGAGGCTCGAGCGGGCGCACGTCGGTGGGATCTGCGTCGGGGTCGTCGGAGGTGCCGTAGAAGACCACCGGACAGGAGGCCGCCGAGGCGACCTCCCGCACCTCCGGGGCGTCTCCCCACGCCACCAGGAGCCCGTCGTCGGGGACGCTGCGAACCAGCGACCGGTAGGCGTCCCGAAGCGCCTCCGGGCTCGGGTAGAGGTCGGCGTGATCGTATTCGACGCTGGTCAGGATCAGAGTCCGGGGGCGGTAGTGGAGGAACTTGGGGCCGCGGTCGAAGTAGGCGGCGTTGTACTCGTCTCCCTCGATGACGAATCGGTCTCCGGCCCCGTCGTGAAAGCTGGCCCGCAGGTTGCGGGGCATGCCGCCGATGAGATACCCGGGATCGGTGCCGCAGACGGTCCAGACCCAAGCGGCCAGGGCGGTGGTGGTGGTCTTGCCGTGGGTGCCCGCCACCACCAGAGGCCGCCGGTCGGCGAGGAAGAATCGGTAGAGTGTCTGGGGCATCGACAACAGGGGCAGCCCCGCGGCGTCCGCCGCTTCCGCCTCGGGGTTGGTGCGGGGCACGGCGTTGCCCACCACCACCAGGTCCGGTGCCGGCTCGAGATGCGCTGGATCCCAGCCGACGTGAGGCCGGATGCCCGCGCCCTCCAGGAGCGTGCTCATGGGAGGATAGAGAGGACCGTCGGCGCCCCGGACCCGATGGCCTCGCTCTTGCAGTAAACAGGCGAGCGGTGCCATGCCGGTGCCCCCGATGGCGATGAAGTAAATGTCCAAAGTGCGTTCAGGCACAGAGATGTCCCCGAGTTTCAAGAGAATCGGCTCCGAGCTGGAAGGTCCAAGTCAAGTCCGATTAGAGGAGGTACTCCTATGCGAGCCCACGCGATCCTTGCCATTTTGACACTTTGTGTCCTGACCCTGCCACTCGCCGCCCCCACCGCGGCCGACGAGATTTCGCAGGGCTCGGAGGGCACGGAGGGCACGAACCCGGAGGGCGAGACCTCGGAGGCGGAGCCCAAGCCGGTCGGCCCCAAGGTGATGGTTCCCGAAGCGATGAAGGACTTCGGCAAGGTTCCCCGGGGCAGCCAGCTCGAGCACGATTTCGTGGTCCGCAATGAAGGGACGGAGGATCTGCTGATCACCCGGGTCGCCCCCGCCTGCGGATGCACGGTGGCCGAGTACGACGAGCTGATCGCGCCCGGAAAGAGCGGCAAGATCCACGCCGAGATCGACACCACCATCCTGGGCCCGAGAACCGGCCGGGTGATCTCCGTCTACACCAACGATCCCGAGCGCCCGATCGTCAAGCTGGTCTACGACGCCGAGCTCGTACCCGTCCTCGGCATCCATCCCGGCTACGCCCGCTACCGGGTGGTCCACGGCGAGGACACCCCGGGGATCCTCAAGCAGTGGGTCTACACCAACGACGGGGAGAGCTTCAAGGTGACCGGTGTCGACTCTCCCGTGCCCTACCTCGACGTGAAGTACCACCTGGCCTCCGAGGAGGAGCGGCATCCGGACGTCACCTCCCAGGCGCCCGAGAGCCCGCAGTGGCTGGTCGAGCTCAACCTCGACTACAACGACGCACCGGTGGGAGCCATCGCTCAAGAGGTGGTCATCCACACCGACCACAAGGTGCAGAAGAAGATCGTCATCCCGGTCAGCGGCTTTGTCCGCCCGTCCATGTGGGCCACCCCCCATGAGGTCGATCTCGGAAGCATCGAGGCCGGCAAGGAGGTCAGCTTCTCGGTCGTGGTGCAGAGCTTCCTGACCGATCCCATGGAGATCACGGACGTTCGCTTCGACGGCAAGGAGGTCGAGTCGAAGGTCTCGCCGGTCCAGGAGGGGCGGAAATACAGCGTCTCGGTGACCCTGCATCCAGAGGCGCAGGAAGGCCCGCTGCGCGGCAAGCTCCAGATCCGCACCTCCCATCCCAAGCGCCCGGTGCTCGAGGTGCCGGTCCGAGGGCAGATCCTCTAACGGCCCTCGGCCCCGAGGGCTCTGTTAAGCTTCCGACGTAGATCCCATCCAGGTCGGAGGATCCCGAAGCTCGCGGATCCTCCACCCCGCTCTTCCGCGGAGCCCGATCCCGGAGCCGATCCAGGAATCGCGAGCCGCAGATTCGGACGAGCGGGGGGCGGCGGTGAGGCGGCGGTGAGGAGAAACGGTCCCCGGCTACGTTCCGTGGACAGAGCTTCGTGGACAGAGCTTCGTGGACAGAGCTTCGTGGACAGACGAGCCGGAGAGGCGAGTCTGGGAACCAGAGGGATCGGAATCGGCGACAGGAGCCAAGGGCATGAGCGGCGCGAAGTGGCGGGTGGCCGGAAGTCGGAGGGGAGGGATCCTCCCGCTCGTCCCGTGGCTCGTCCTCCTGGCCGCACCCCTGGTGGTACCGCTCGAGACCGCGGCCCTCGCAGCGGACCAACTGCTCCCCCGCCGACTCGCACCGGCCTCCCCGAAGCCCGCCCCGCCCCGCGCGGCTCCTGCGGTTCCACCCCTGTGCAACGGGGTGCCGGCCCTCGATGACGCCGAGGCTCGGGCTCTTGCCGAAGGCGCCGCCGCGGCGCTCGACGAGCCCCTGACCGTGGCGGTGACCGACCGCGCGGGACGCGTCCTCGCCCTCTACCGCAAGGGCACCGCCCCCGCCCTGGACGACCGCGCGGTCGGGCTGGCGCGCACCGGCGCCTTCTTTAGCAACGACCAGGCACCGCTGTCGTCGCGGACGGTTCGCTTTATCAGCGGCATCCACTTCCCTCCCGGCGTCTCCTTCACCCCCAACGCCGCGCTCTACGGCATCGAGAACACCAACCGCGGCTGCGACCTCCAGGTGCCCTTCGTCGCCGGCCAGGCGGTGCCACCCGCCCGTTCGGTCAACGGGCTCCCGTGCGACACCTCCGGCGACCGGGGCTGTGGCACCGGGCCGGTGACCGGCAAGCTCCAGCCCTTCGACGGCGATCCCACGGCCGTGGACCCCGGCGGGCTGCCGATCTTCCGTGGTGGCCGGCTGCTGGGTGGGATCGGGGTCGCCGCGCCCGGCGGACCGGGCGCCGACCGCGACCGGTTCGAATTCGCCGCCCTGGCCGCCTTCGGCAACGTGCCTGCGGGGCCCGCCGGAGGGCTGACGCCCTTTCCGGACCCCTTGCCGCCCCCCGCCGTGGTGTTCATCGACGGCGTGCGGCTGCCCTTCGTCGAGCAGGTGACGCGGCCGGCGGGCACGGCTCCCGACGTTGCCAACGGCGCCTTCGTCCTGGGCCCCGCAGACGGCGGCTGCATGCCGGAGGGCGAGCTGGTAGCGCCGCGGGACAGCCCTCTGGGCGCCCCCTCGCTGTCGCGGGCGGAGGTGGAGCTCATCCTTTCTCAGGCCGTCGCGGCGGCGGAGCGCACCCGGGCGCTGATCCGGCTGCCGATCGGCCAGCGCACCCGGATGGCGATCGCCGTCGCCGATACCGAGGGCGCGATCCTCGGCCTGGTCCGCATGCCGGACGCCACGGTCTTTTCCATCGACGTGGCGGTGGCCAAGGCACGCAACGTGGCGTGGTTCTCCTCGCCCGCCGGCAAGGTGGATCTGCCGGGGTTGCCGGCGGACACCGCGGTGACCAACCGCACGATCTCGTTCACCAGCCAGCCGCTGTTCCCGCCGAGCATCGACGGCTCACCGGAAGGACCGTTCTTCCAGGGTCTGTTCCAGAACGACCTGGCCAACCCCTGCACCCAGGGCAGCGACACCCGCACCGCTCTGCGCAACGGTGTGGTGTTCTTTCCCGGCTCCGTCCCGCTGTACCGCAATGGCACGCTCGTCGGCGGGCTGGGGGTCAGCGGCGACGGCGTCGAGCAGGACGACTACGTGTCGCTGCGCGGCGCCGAGGGCTTTCTGCCGCCCGAGGATTTGTGGGCCGACCGGGTGATGCTCGACGGCGTACGGCTGCCCTTTCTCAAGCTGCCCCGCAATCCGGAGAAATGAAAGGTGCGTCGACTCGCGCAGGCGGCCCGGGGTGCCCTTGTCCTTCCAGCGCTGGTCCTCCTGACGCTGGCCCTCCTGGCGCCGGCTGACCTGTGGGCGGCCAGCTACCACGTGGGTCTGGGCGAGCACGGGGAGGGTGGCCCGCTCTTTCACCAGGGCTCGCAGCCGGTGATCCGGGGCACCACCGATGCACCGGAGGGCTCGGAGATCCGGGTGGAGCTGCGGGCGCAGCCGGATGCCGATCGAAGCGCAGCGGAGAAAGAGGCGCTGGCGGAGGCGCTCGGGGAAGCGACCGTCCTGGTGACCTTCGTCCGTCCCGACTCCGCCGGAGTCGGCACGTTCGCCGTGCGCTGGCCGCATCCGCTCCCCGGCGGCACCTACACCGCGACGGTCACGGTCCTCGATCCGGAGGGTCAGAGGCTTGGCCGGACCGAGTCCCTCCTGGTGGTACAGGCCGAAGGCCCGGTACCGCGGCGGCCCCTGGTGGCCGAGGGGCTGCGCTTCGTGCCTCCGACCGAACCCGACCTGGAGGACTTCGAGGCCTTTACCGACCGCTGGCGACTGGTGCCGCCGCCCTACGAGCTCCACGTCGAGGGCGGGCGCTGGGACCCCTACAACCAGAACCGCCTCAAGGGCGACTACCCGGTGATCGGTCAGGACGTCTTTCTCGTCGTCACCGGTGTCGCCGACTCGCTGGGCGACGCCGCGCAGCTCCCCACCCCCGCAGGGGTCTCCACCAACCGCCCGGGCTCGATCGAGTTCTTTGGCGACGACGCCCAGGTGGTCGGCAACCAGCTCCTGCTGCTCTCGGGCGACCTGTTCCGGGGCGACACCGCCTTCGAGCCGGTGCGCTGGCGGGTCAAGGGCACCCTCGCCTTCAATCTCAACCATGTCCAGCTCGAGGAGAACGCCGGGGTGTCACCGGACGTGCGCGACGGCGTGCGCCGCACCCGCGGCTTCGCCGCCCTCCAGGAGCTGTTCGGCGAGAAGCGTCTCAAGGTCCTTTCGGACCGCTTCGACTTCCTCTCGCTGCGGGTCGGGATCCAGCCCTTCAACAGTGACTTCCGGGGTTTCGTCTTCACCGACATCAACCTCGGCGCGCGGCTCTTCGGCAACCTCCATTCCAACCGCACCCAGTACAACTTGGCCTTCTTCGAGCGTCTGGAGAAGGACACCAACTCGGGTCTCAACACCTTTGAGATGCGGGATCAGCGGGTGGCGGTGGCCAACGTCTACCGCCAGGACTTCCTGGTCAAGGGCTACACCGCCCAGGCGTCGGTGCACTGGGTGCAGGACGACGCGACGTTCGTCTTCGACAAGAACGACTTCCTGGTGCGGCCGGATCCCATCGGGTCGTTCACCCCCCACCAGGTCGAGGCCACCTATCTCGGCATCGCCGGTCTCGGCCACATCGGTCGCCTCAACCTGGACCATGCGCTCTACTACGTCTTTGGCGACGACAGCCTCAACCCCATCGCCGGTAAGGACGTCTTCGCCGGCCGCGACGACGTCGACATCTCGGCCGGGATGGTGGCGTTGGAGGTCTCGTACGACCGCGACTGGTACCGGCCGAAATTCGCCCTGCTGTGGGCCACCGGCGACGACGATCCGACCGACCGCACGGCCCGCGGCTTCGACGCCATCTTCGACAACCCGGCGTTTGCCGGCGGCGGGTTCACCTTCTGGAACCGGCTGGGGATCCGGCTGCCCGCCACCGGCGTCGCGCTGGTGCACCGCGGCAGCCTGTTGCCCAACCTCAAGGCGAGCAAGGAGGAGGGCCAGCCCAACTTCGTCAACCCCGGGCTGCGGCTGATCGGCGTCGGCCTCGACGTCGAGGCGACGCCGGAGCTCAAAGTCGTGCTCACCGCCAACCACCTGGCGTTCGACACCACGGAGAGCCTCGAGCTGCTGCTGTTCCAGTCCGACATCGACCGCGACATCGGCTGGGATCTCTCGCTCGGGGCGCGCTGGCGGCCGTTTCTCAACAACAACCTGGTGGTCCTGGGCGGCGTCTCCGCGTTGCTCCCCGGCGACGGCTTCGAGGCCATCTACGAGGACGACGACGCGCGGGTCGGTGGGTTTCTCAACGTGAAGGCGGTGTTTTAGCGATGGGACGTCGACTCGAACCGACCGCTATGAAACGTACCGCCCCCCCGCACGGGCGGAGACAAGCTCCGCCCCTACTTTGGGTTCTCGTGACCCTCACCTGTTTGGTGCTCGGCCCGACCCTGCTGGGTTTGGGAGACCACGGCGGGGAAGACGGCAAGACGGCCCAGACCCCGGCAGCCCAGACCCTGCGCGAGCACCTCCAGCGGCCCGCTGACGAAGCCCTGGCCGGCAGCCGCGGCTGTGTCGCCTGCCATGGCGGCATCGAGCCCGCCCACGCCTCGCCGGCGGTCAAGATCTCCTGCACCGGCTGCCACGGCGGCGACGCCACGGCGGCACCCCCGGCGGGAGCCTCGGCCGGCGACGACGCCTACGAGCAGGCCAAGACCTGGGCCCACGTCCAACCCCGCCTCCCCGACCGCTGGCGGCGTCCCGACGGCTCGTCGCTTTCGGCCAACCCGGTGCGCCCCTACACGCTGTCGCTGGAAGAGCCCGCCGAATTCATCCGCTTCGTCAACCCGGGCGATCTGCGGGTGGCCCAGGAGACCTGCGGCCCCTGTCACCAGGACCAGGTCAACGCGGTGCGCAAGAGCCCGATGACCACCAGCTCCATCTTCTGGGCGGCGGCCGCCTACGCCAACGGCATCCTGGGCAACAAGGCGGCGGTGCTGGGGGAGAGCTACGGCCGCGACGGCGGCGGCCAGGCGATCCGGGTGAAAGAACCCCTGTCGGCGGCCGACCGCGCCCGTGGCGCTCTCCCGTTGCTCTTCCCGCTGCCCCGCTGGGAGGTCACCCAGCCCGGCGAGTACTTCCGCGCCTTCGAGCGCGGCGGGCTGCTCAACCCTTCGTTCTTCCCGGACCTCGGCAATCCCAACCCGATGGACGAGCCGGGGCGGCCGGACATCCGGCTGTCGGACCGCGGCCGCGGCACCGGGCTGCGGGTGTCCCCGGGGGTCATCAATCTCCACAAGACGCGGCTCAACGACCCGCACCTGTCGATGTTCGGTACCAACGACCACCCGGGGGATTACCGCTCCAGCGGCTGCTCCGCCTGCCACCTGGTCTACGCCAACGACCGCGACCCGGAGCACTCGGGTCCGTGGGCGAAGCACGGTCACGGAGGCACCACCGCCAGCGGCGACCCCACCCTGCCGCGGGACGAGCCGGGCCACCCACTACGCCATGAGATGACCCGGGCGATCCCCACCAGCCAGTGCATGGTCTGCCACATGCACCAGCCCAACGCCTTCGTCAACACCTACCTCGGCTACACCATGTGGGACTACGAGACCGACGGCGAGCACCTGTGGCCGGAGGAGCAGCGCTACCCGACGGCGGCGGAGCGCCGGGCGGTGCTGGAGGCCAACCCGGAGGGCGCCGCCCCGCGCGGGCTGTGGAGCGACCCGGACTTCCTTGCAGACGTCTCGGAGCTCAACCCGAAGCTCGAGCACACCCAATTCGCCGACTACCACGGCCACGGCTGGGTGTTTCGCGCCGTCTACAAGCGCGACCGCCAGGGCCGGCTGCTCGACGCCGACGGTGGCGTCGTGCCCTTCGACGACCCGGAGCGCTTTTCGAAGGCGGTGCATCTCAAGGACATCCACCTAGAAAAGGGCATGCACTGCGTCGACTGCCACTTCTCCGGCGACGTCCATGGCAACGGGCTGATCTACGGTGAGTACGGCAACGCCATCGAGATCGCCTGCGAGGACTGCCACGGCACCGTCGACGCCGTCACCGACCTGCGCACCTCCGGTCCGGCGGCACCCCCGGGGGGCACCGATCTGGAGCTGGGCACCACGCCCTCCGGCAAGCGCCGCTTTGTCTGGCGCCAGGGGGAGCTGTACCAGCGCTCGATGCTGGAGGAAGATCTCGAATGGCCGGTGGTCCAGGTCAAGGACACGGTGGACCCCGGCAACGAGCGCTACAACCCGCGCTCCGCCCGCGCCAAGACCCTGCGTTCCCAACGCCTCGGCGACGCGGTGTGGGAGGGCGAGGCGTGGGGAGCGCTGCCGGAGGGCCACCCGGCGGTGGACGCTCCCTACGCCCACGGCAGCGACCGCATGACCTGCTACGGCTGCCACTCGTCGTGGATGACCTCGTGCTTTGGCTGCCACCTGCCGCAGAAGGCCAACGAGCGATCGGACACGCACCGCTACGAGGGCCGTGAGACCCGCAACTACGCCTCCTACAACCCGCAGGTCATCCGCACCGACGTCCACATGCTGGGGATCAACGGCGACGTGCTGGGCAACCGCATCGCGCCGGTGCGCTCGTCCAGCGCCCTGGTGCTGTCGTCGGAGAACCTCAACCGCCAGCGCATCTACCTCCAGCAGCCCCCCATCTCGGCTCCGGGGTTCTCGTCGCAGGCGTTCAACCCCCACGTGCCCCACACCGTGCGCACCACCGAGACCCGCGGCTGCACCGACTGCCACGTCTCCGAGGCAGGCGACAACAACGCCTGGCTGGCCCAGACCCTCACCCTCGGTACGGGCTACGTCAACTTCCTCGGCCGGTTCGCCTGGGTGGCCCTGGGGGACCACGGCTTCGAGGCGGTGGCGGTCACCGAGTGGGACGAGCCGCAGGCGGTGCTCGGCAGCTTCCTCCAGCGGATCGCCTATCCGGACTATTTCCAGGCGCATGAAGAACGGCACGGTGAGCTGGAGGTGGCCCATCACCACCACGGCGCCGGCGAGGTGCGCGACCTCCAGCTCCGTGGCGAGTACCTCTACGCCGCCCAGGGACCGGCGGGTCTCCAGGTCTACGACGTCGCCAACATCGACAACAAGGACTTCTCGGAGCGCATCGTCACCGCCCCGGTGTCGCCGCTGGGCCAGCGCACCCACGTGCCCACCCGCGACGCCACCGCCGTCGCGCTGCCCACCAACATGCCGATGGCGCTCGACCGCGAGGGCGATCCGGCCAACCGCGAGCAACCGATCCACCCGCTCTACCGCTACGCCTACGTCTCGGACCGCGAGGAGGGGCTGGTGCTGGTCGACGTGGCGACCCTCACCGACGGCGATCCGCGCAACAACTTCCTGCGCCGGGCGCTGACCTTCAATCCCGAGGGGGCGCTGACCGGCGCCGAGGGGCTCACGGTCGCCGGCCACCATGTGTACGTGGTGCGAGGCGTGGGGTCGGGAGGCGAGCTGGTGGTGGTGGACGTCTCCGAGCCGCTGGTTCCGAAGATCGCCGCCACCCTGCCACTGCCGGCGTCGCCGACATCGGTCGCCGTGCAATTCCGCTACGCCTTTGTCACCACCGCGCAGGGACTGACCGTGGTCGAGATCACGGATCCCACCCGGCCGCGCCCGGCGGCGGAGCTGGAGATGGAATCCGGAGCGCACGCCGTCTACCTGGCGCGCACCTGGGCCTACGTGGCGGCGGGCGAGGCCGGGCTGGCGCTGGTCGACGTCGAGCGGCCCGAGGCGCCGCGGCTGGATCGCCTGTTCACCGCGGAAGGGAAGCTGAAGGACGTGCGCGACGTCCAGGTGGCCTCCACCGGCTCCAGCCTGTTCGCCTACCTGGCGGACGCCGAGACGGGTTTCCACGTGCTCCAGCTCACCTCGCCCGAGACGGTGCCCGGCTATCTGGGCTTCAGCCCGCGGCCGGAGCCGCGGTGGATCGCCGGCCATGCCAGCCACGGAGCGCTGGCCATCTCCCGCGGTCTCGATCGCGACCGGGCGGTGGACGAGAGCGGCCACCAGGTGAGCGTGTTCAACCGCATCGGTGCCCGGCCGTTCACCCTCGAAGAGATGCAGCGGCTGTATCTGCGCGATGGCGAGGTGTACACCGTGCGGGACGAGATCGAGAGGGACGCAGGCGAGGAGGAGAACGAGCCATGACCAGATCGAGCCGCACTCCCGGAAGTCGCAAAGTAGGGGCGGAGCTTGCCTCCGCCCGGGTGGGGGGAAGGCCCGTCCTGGAGCCCGCCGAACCGTCCCCCCGCCCGGGGCCAGACAAGCTGGCCCCCTACGTATCTGGGTTCGACTTTCACGGGCATCGCCAAGTAAAGGTAGGGGCGGAGCTTGCCTCCGCCCGGGTGGGGGGAAGGCCCGTCCTGCGGGTGGGGGAAAGGCCCGTTCTGGCACCCGCCGAACCGTCCCCCCGCCCGGGGCCAGACAAGCTGGCCCCCTACGTATCTGGGTTCGACTTTCACGGGCATCGCCAAGTAAAAGTAGGGGCGGAGCTTGCCTCCGCCCGGGTGGGGGGAAGGCCCGTCCTGGAGCCCGCCGAACCGTCCCCCCGCCCGGGGCCAGACAAGCTGGCCCCCTACGTATCTGGGTTCGACTTTCACGGGCATCGCCAAGTAAAGGTAGGGGCGGAGCTTGCCTCCGCCCGGGTGGGGGGAAGGTCCGTCCTGGAGCCCGCCGAACCGTCCCCCCGCCCGGGGCCAGACAAGCTGGCCCCCTACATCTCTGGGCTCGTGCTGCTCTTCGGAGTCTTTCTCACGGCCGCCCCGCTCTCCGCCCAGCCCCCGGAAGAGGAGGAGGCGCCCCAGGCCGACTTCACGCCTCCCACGGCCTCGGTGTCCCAGGAGGCGTCCGACTCCGTGATCCCTCCGTCGCCGCGCCCCGGCATGTACCACGGCCCCGTCTCCTGCGCCAGCGCCACCTGCCACGGCTCCTCCGAGCCGCGCGACGTCTTCGACGTGCTCCAGAACGAGTACCTCACCTGGCTCCAGCTCGATCGGCACTCCAAAGCGCACGAGGTGCTGGCCGGCCCCGAGTCGCGCAAGATCGCCCAGAACCTCGGCCTGAGCGAGCCCGCCGAGAGCGCCCCGCTGTGTCTCGAATGCCACGCTTTTCGTCCCCCCGAGGACCTGGTGGTCGGCCACCTCGAGCCCGAAGAGGGCATCTCCTGCGAGGCCTGTCACGGCCCGGCGAGCGGCTGGCTGGGACCCCACACCGAGGAGAGCTGGACCAAGCAGGACGGCATCGAGGCCGGGCTGATCGATCTCTCCGACCCCGTGCGGCGCGGCGAGCTGTGTCTCTCCTGTCACCGGGGCGACGAGACGCAGAAGGTCGACCACCGGCTGATCGCCGCCGGTCACCCGCAGCTCGTCTTCGAGCTTGACAACTTCAGCGGCGACATGCCGTCCCACTGGCGGGCCGATCCGCAGGCGGACGGCGCCCGCGGCTGGGCGCTGGGTCAGGTGGTGGCGCTGCGCGAGGAGCTCGAGCTGGTCGCCGCCACCGCCGCCGCGGGCCACTGGCCCGAGCTGTCGCTGATGACCTGCGACGACTGCCACCATTCGCTCCGCGAGCGACGCTGGCTCAACCGCGGGGTGCGCCGCCCGGTCGGGCTCCCGGCTTGGAGCCCGGCCAAGTGGGCGGTGACCCGCCACGTGGTGCGCCGCTTCGCGCCGGATCAAGAGGCGTCGCTCGACCGCGCCCTCGACCGACTCGCCCGCAACGTCTCGCAGCTCGGCTCGCCACCGTCGGATGCCGCGGTGGCAGCCCGCGAGGCCCACGACGCCCTCTTGCCGGTGCTGCCGGCGGTGCAGGAGGCGACCTGGGACGACCGCCAGATCCGGGAGCTCCTGCGCTCGCTGGCGGAGGACCGCAACGTCCTGGCCGGCGCCGACCGCGACACGGCGTTGCAGGCGTTTCTGGCGGTCAACAGCCTGGCCTCGGACCTGATCCGCCGCGATCCCACGATCCTCCGGGGCGGGCTCATCGATGCCGTCGAGGCGCTCCATCGCACGATGGACGGGACTTACGAATATCGCAGAGACGCCTTCGCCACCGGTCTGGAGCGACTGGGGCGGGAGGTGCGGCGGTTGCGGTAGGGCGCCGGAGGGTAGCCGAAAGGGCTCAGATCAGAGGAGCGCTGGTCACCCTGCCTGTATTCATCCTCGTTGAGCCTCCGCCCACCCGGCATGGAAGCTTTCAGCCCCGCCAGGGGCGTCGTTAAGGAGCGCTGGGATTTATCCCGGCGCGGGTGGCGGGCTCACTCGTTCAGGATGGGCGCCAAGATTCCGGGGGCAGTTTGGCGGCTTGCCACCAGAGTGCCTTTTTCTGCGGTGAGTGACGATCTAGCAACCTAACAGGAACTAAGCCCCATAGCCATACATCTAAGCTCGTAGATCCCCTGTTTACAGGGGTTTTCTCGGCGCGGAGTGCGTCCGAGGTTGCTTGACTCTGCCTTGTACGGGTGACAGCTTGGTGACACTGAGCGGGAGGGGTCACGGTTTGAAGCTGACCAAAGCGAGGATTGAGAAAGCCACCTACGAGGGCCGCCGGTACGTCGGCAAGGACGGACAGGAGCGATTCTCTCGCTTCGTGCTGTGGGATGAGGAGATCCCCGGCTT